>Ga0316605_10000183_pt1 | contig 56683 bp, 76 predicted proteins | sample OWC_soil_day20_n_FD_207666 | JGI IMG/M metagenome (GOLD analysis project Ga0316605, IMG submission 207666) | Wetland soil microbial communities from Old Woman Creek delta, Ohio, United States - OWC_soil_day20_noCT | ecosystem: Environmental > Terrestrial > Soil > Wetlands | place: USA: Ohio...
GCGGCCGTCTCGGCCTCCTCATGCGGTATGCAGATGGCGGTGCGGGGGGTGTGGCGCAGGGTGTTGTCGATGCGCAGCGGCAGCTCTTCCGGGGCGGCGACGATGTCGATGAGGCCGGTGTCGATGGAGCTGCGCGGCATGCTATCGAACTTTGCCGTCGCCGGGTCCTGCACCAGAGCCAGACCGCCATGCTCCTTGATGGCGCGCAGACCCAGGGTGCCGTCCGAGCCCATGCCGGAAAGAATCACGCCGATGGCGTGTTCACGCCGGTCGTCGGCTAGGGCGCGGAAGAAGAAGTCGATCGGCAGGCGCAGGCCACGGGGCGCAACCGGGTCGAGCAGGTAGAGGGTGTCGTGAAGGATCGACAGATCCCGGTTGGGGGGGATGACATAGACGCAGTCCGGCTTGATCTTGACGCCATTTTTCGCCTGGCTCACCGCCATGGCGGTGGCGCGTTGCAGCAGTTCCGGCAACATGCCCCTATGGGTTGGGTCGAGATGCTGGATGACGACAAAGGCCGCGCCGCTGGCAGCGGGTACATGGCTGAGGAATTGCTCCAGGGCTTCGAGGCCGCCGGCCGAGGCGCCGATGGCGACGATCGGAAACGGCGGTACGGCGGCGCTGGGTGCTGTCGCCGTAATTGCCGTCATGGGCGCAGCCGCCGGGGGTACGGCAGCCTTGCGTCGAGCGTTGAGCTTGCGGGTTTTGATGGTGTTATCCGGTATGGCCACCGTGAGCCCTTTTTTAGCGTGAAACAGCGGAAATGAGCGCAGGGTGACATATCGAGCGTAGCGAGCAAACCGATAGCCTCCCCCGCGAGGGGGAGGACGGGCGGGGGCGGGGCTTTATGCTGCCTTTCGCGTGTTTCATCATCGCTGGGTGGTATTGCCAGATCATGAGCGTTATGTGGGCGTTTCGATAGATCGGGTGGTCAACACCCTACTCCGTTTCCGGGATTATGCCCAATGCTTTCCCTCCCCTGTGCGCGCGGGCCTCAGGGCCGGAGGGAGGGGCTACCGGGCCGGGGTCTTGCGGAGGGCGCCGGTGGGGGCCATTGCCGCTGGCGTCCATACCTGCTTCGCCAGTGTGGCATGAGTTATTGACCGGGAGAGGCGCCGGCACCGTGCGTTGGCGAACAGCAGGGCGGCCAGCAGCAGGGCGGCGCCCGTGTTATGGGCGACGGCGAGGGGCAGCGGCAGTTGCAGCAGCACGTTGGCGATGCCGAGGCCGAGTTGCAGCGTCAGGGCTGCCGCGAGCAGCAGCGCCGGGGCGCGGTGGCGGTGGCGCCAGAGGGCGACGGCGAAGGCTCCCACTGTTAGCGCCACCAGCACTGCGCCGCCACGGTGGATGAAGTGGATGGTCGTGGCGGCGTCCACCGGCAGCCACTGGCCGTCGCGGCAGGTCGGGAAGTCGGGGCAGGCGAGGGCAGCGTAGTTGCTCGATACCCAGCCGCCGAGGCCGATCTGGAGCGCCACGGCGGCGAGGGCGGCGATGCCGAGCAGGCGTAGGGTGGGGCTGGCGGATAAGGCGGGCTTTGGGTATTCAAGCCCGAGGCGCAACCAGAGCAGCAGCGCCAGGGTACTCATGCCGCCGAGCAGGTGGGCGGTGACCACCAGGGGCTTCAACAGCAGCGTGACGGTCCACATGCCGAGCAGGGCCTGGAAGATCACCAGGCCGAGCAGCAGCGTTGGCAGGGCCGGGGAGTGCTGCTGTCGCTGCTCGCGCCGCCAGGCCAGGGCGGCGATGGCGAGGATCAGCAGGCCGAGGCTGCCGGCGGCATAGCGGTGGATCATTTCCTTCCAGGCCTTGCCTGCTTCCACTGGTTTGCCGGGAAAGGCGGCGGCCGCAGCCGCGTGTTCATGGTCGACGTCGGGAATGCCCACCAGATGGCCGTAGCAGCCGGGCCAGTCGGGGCAGCCAAGGCCGGCGTCGGAAAGACGCACGTAGGCGCCGAGGGAAACGACGACGAAGGCAAGAACGAGGGCGGCGTTGAGGAGGCGCGTCACAGGAAATGATCCACCAGCAGGGCGGCGAACAGCAGCGTCAGGTAGAGAATCGAGTAGCGGAAGGCGCGTCGGGCCCGCTCGTCGGAGTAGCTGCGCCAGAGGCGGAAGGCGTGGAACAGGAAGCCGCCGTTGAGGCCGAGGGCAACGACGCCGTAGAGCAGGCCGCTCATGCCCAGGGTGACCGGCAGCAGGCTGATGGCGGCCAGCATCACTACATAGAGCAGGCTGTGCAGACAGGTGATTTCGACGCCGTGGGTCACCGGCAGCATCGGCAGGCCGGCGCGGGCGTAGTCGTCGCGGCGGAAGCAGCAGAGGGACCAGAAGTGGGGAGGCGTCCAGGCGAAGATGATGAGGAACAGCACCAGAGCCTCGGGGGCCACGCTGCCGTTCATGGCGGTCCAGCCGAGCAGGGGCGGCATGGCGCCGGAAGCGCCGCCGATGACGATGTTCATGGGCGTGGCGGGTTTGAGGATCAGGGTATAGACGATGGCGTAGCCTAGAAACGTGGCGAGGGTGAGCCAGAGGGTGAGGTCGTTCACGTAGGCATGCAGTACCCAGAGGCCGAGGGCGCCGACGGCGCAGGCCAGGGTCAGGGTTTCGATGGCGCCGATCTCGCCGCGCGGCAGCGGGCGGCCGCGGGTGCGCGCCATGCGCGCGTCGATGCCGCGCTCTACCAGACAATTGATGGCCGCCGCCGCGCCGGCGACGAGGGCGATGCCGCAGGTGGCGGCGAGGAACAGGCCGAGGGGCGGCAGGCTCGGGGAAGCCAGCAGCATGCCGATCATGGCGGTGAACACGATCAGGCTGTTGACCCGTGGCTTGCACTGGCGCAGGAAGGCGCGCAGCAGGCCTTTCAGGCGCAGGGGCCAGGGTAGCGGCAGGGCGGCGCCCGGGGCGGGGAGTGGGGATGGCATCGGGTTCATGGCGTTCTCCTTATCCGTTCCATGAAAACTTCAGCAGGTGTTCCAGGTCCCGCTTGACGCCAGCCGCTTGGGGCCGTGGCGGGTAGCGGATGACCAGATTGCCAAGGGGGTCGAGCAGGTAGAGGCGCGGCGCCTTGGTGTTGGTGGCATCGGCCAGCAGTTCGCGCCAGGGGCCGTCGGGGCGGGCCAGCAGCAGGTCGGGGGCGGCATCGGCCGCTGCGATTAGCGGCAGGTCGGGGGCGTCACTGAGAACGACGCGGCCGACGCGGCCCATGTTGCGATACAGGGCAACCTGGATGCGGCGCATTTCGTCGATGCGGGTGAGGCAATCGGCGTTGCAAGGGCCGGCCACCGCCAGCACCATGAGCCAGCGCCCGCGCAGTTCGGTGGCGCCGAGGGGGCGGTCATCGGTGGCGACGAGGCCTTCGGCGGGCAACGGGCGCGGCGGCGTGACAAGCTCGCCGTGACTGGCGACGGCGGCCGGGCGCCAGTGCACGGCGTAGAGGCCGAGGGCAATCAGCATCGGCAGGGAGAATAGGGCGAGGATCAGCCCCGGCAGGGCGCGACTCGATGGGGCAGGGGAGGGAGGAAGTGGGGTGCTGGTGCTATTCATGACGCTCTCCGGCGCAGGCTGGCGACGAGCCAGAAGCCCACCAAAGCAATGGCGAACCCGGCCCATTGCAGGGCGTAGGAGAGGTGCTTCTCCATGCGTTCGTCGGGGCGCGGCCATTCCCGGGCGAAGCCGGCCGGGCTGGCGGCGTCGAGCTGGATCACCAAGGGCAGGGGGGCGAAGCCGGCAGCGGCGCCATAGGCCTCCAGGTCCAGGTTCTGCCACAGGGCATGCCAGCCGGGCGCCTCCGGGGCGAGGCGGAAGACGCGCCGGGGCGGCAGCACGACAATGCCTTCCAGTTCGAGCGGCGTGGTCGGCGTGGCGACGGCAGGCAGCTGGCGGTGATCGGTCTCGGCTGGAATCCAGCCGCGATTGACCAGCACCCGCGTCTCGCTGCCCTCGATGCGCAGGGGGGTCAGCACATGGTAGCCGGCCTGTTCACGATGGATGCGGTTGTCGAGGAAGATCTGCCGCTCCGGCTCTAAGCGCCCGCGCACGGCGACGTGGCGGAAGCGCAGCAGTTCGGCGTCGGCGAAGGGCGGTGCAAGCTGGATCGCGCCACCCTGACTGCGCTGATCGAGTTCGGCCTGCAAGGCCTGCTTGGCGCGGGCCTTGTTGAATTGCCAGAAGCCAAGGGAAACGAACAGGGGCAATACCAGCACCATCGCCAGGGTCGGCACCAGACGCGGACGGAAGGCATAATGGCCCAACACGCCCCACCCCGGGAGAGCTGCCGTGCTGTTCAAACTGGTCGTCGTCGCCTTGCTGCTGTCCATCATCGCCTCGCTGTTTTCCGGGCTGTTCTTCCTTTACCGCGACCGGGGTGACAGTCGTCGCACACTGAAAGCCCTGACCCTGCGTGTTGGTCTGTCCATCGGTTTGTTCGTGTTGTTGCTGATCGCCTTTCGCATCGGCTTGATCCCCGGTTACAACCAATAGACCAGCACGAACAGCAGCAGCCAGACCACATCCACGAAGTGCCAGTACCAGGCCACGCCCTCGAAGCCGAAGTGGCGTTCGGGGCTGAAGTGGCCTTTTGCCGCGCGGAAGAAAATCACCGCCAGCATCACCGTGCCGAGGGTGACGTGAAAGCCATGGAAACCCGTCAGCATGAAGAAAGTGGCGCCATAGACGCCGGCGCCGAGGGTGAGGCCCATCTCGGTGTAGGCGTGGTGGTATTCGTAGGCCTGGAACCCGATGAACAGCACCCCGAGCAGGACGGTGATGCCGAGGCCCGCCACCAGTTGCCGGCGCTTGTCCGCCAGCAGGCCCCAGTGGGCCCAGGTCAGGGTGGCGCCGGAGGAAAGCAGGATGGCGGTGTTGAGGGCCGGGATGCCCCAGGCGCCCATGGGCGTGAAGGCCGCGCCCTTGGGGCCGGCGGTGGGCCAGCCGCCGGCGAAGTCGGGCCAGAGGGTTACACCGTGGGCCGCTTCCATGCCTGCCAGGATCGGCACGGAGATGCTGCGGGTGTAGAAGAGGGCGCCGAAGAAGGCGGCGAAGAACATCACTTCCGAGGCGATGAACCAGACCATGCCGTTGCGGAAGGAGCGGTCTTCCCAGTCGTGGTAGGCGCCGGACTGGCTCTCGGCGATGACGGCGCCGAACCAGCGGAACAGGATGGCGATGATGGCGCCAGCGCCGGCCAGCATGATCCACGGGCCAGGGCCGAAGCCGTTGAGCTTGAGGATGAAGCCGAGGGCGAGGAGGAACATGCCGGCGGAGAGCACCACCGGATAGGGGCTCGGCTGCGGCACGTAGTAGTGGGGGCTGCTGGCGGGCGTGGTGGCGTTCATGCGGTCCTCCGCAGGGTGGCGGTGACGTTGAAGAAGGCGTAGGCGAGGGTGATGGTGCGTACCTCGGCATCGAGGCCGGGGCGGACGATGAAGGTCAGGGGCAGTTCCCGTGCCTCCCCCGGTGCGAAGGCCTGCTGCGAGAAGCAGAAACACTCGATCTTGTCGAAATGGGCCGCCGCCTGGCCCGGCGATACGCTGGGCACGGCCTGGCCGGTGTTGGGTTGGCCGGAGCGGTTGTGCACCAGGAAGCGGGTGGTGTGGGGCTGGCCCGGATGCACGTCGACGCTGTTTTCCAGGGGGCGGATTTCCCAGGGTAGGCTGGGCATCACCGTCGAGGTGAATTCGACCGTGACAAGGCGCGTGAGGTCGATGGTTGATGCTTTTTCTGCCGTTGCCGACAGGCCGCCGACGCCGAAGCTCTTGCCGTTGAGGCCGCTGATGCGGCAGAGGGTGTCATAGAGGGGCACCAGGGCGAAGCCGAAGCTGAAGGCGCCGCCAGTGAGCAGCAGTAGTTTGCCCACCAGTCGCCGGTTGCGATCCGCCAGCGCGGGCAGCGGCGCTGGTGGTGCGGAGAGGACGGGCGGGGCGGCCATGGCAGCTCGGTCAGCGCTTGATGAAGAGGCCGCCCAGATACAGCAGCAGCACCAGCAGGCCGAGCCCCCAGGCCCAGCGGGACGCCGCCTTGCGGCGACGCTCAAGTTGATCGCTCGGGAGTAGTTGGCTTGCCATCATTTCACCTCCGGCGGGGTTTCCCAGGAATGGTGGGGCGGCGGCGAGCTGAGTTGCCATTCCAGTCCTTCGCTGTTCTCCCACACCCGGTTGCTGGCCGGCGGGCCGCCGCGCACGGTCTTGATGATGTTCCAGGCGAACACCAGTTGCGAGAAGCCGAGGATGAAGGCGCCGACGGTGGAGATGGCGTTGAACTCGGCGAACTGGAGCGCGTAGTCGGGAATGCGGCGCGGCATGCCGGCGAGGCCGAGGAAAAACTGGGGCATGAAGGTGAGGTTGAAGCTGATCACGGTGAGCCAGAAGTGCAGCTTGCCGAGCCGCTCGTCGTACATGTGGCCGGTCCATTTCGGCAGCCAGTAATAGACCCCGGTCATGACCCCCATGATGCCGCCGGTGAAGAGGGCGTAGTGGAAGTGGGCGACGACGAAATAGCTGTGGTGGTACTGGGCGTCGGCGGCCACGTCGGCGAGCACGAGGCCGGTGAGGCCGGCAATGCCGAACAGGACGATGAAGCCGACGGCAAACAGCATCGGCGTCTCGAAACTCATGGCGCCGCGCCACATGGTGGCGATCCAGCAGAAGAACAGCACCGCCAGGGGCAGGGAGATCGACATGGTGCTGTACATGAAATAGAGCAGGGCCGGCACCGGCAGGCCGGCGGTGAAGAAGTGGTGAGCCCAGACCACCAGTGACAGGACGCCGATGGCGATGAAGGAATACACCTGGGCCTTGTAGCCGTAGTTGGGCTTGCGCGAGAAGGTGGAGACCACATGAGGCATCAGGCCCCACACCGGCAGCAGCAGGATGTACACCTCGGGATGGCCGAAGAACCAGAACAGATGCTGGAACAGGATCGGGTCGCCGCCACCGGCGGCATCGAAGAAATGGGTGCCGAAGTGGCGGTCCATGAGCAGCATGGTGACGGCACCGGCCAGCACCGGCAGGGTGACGATGAGCAGAATGGCGGTGATCAGCCAGCCCCAGCAGAACAGGGGCATTTTCATCAGCGTCATGCCCGGCGCGCGCAGGTTCACCAGGGTGACGATGACGTTGATCGAACCCATGATGGAACTGACGCCGAGGATATGCACGGCGAAGATGGCGAAGTCGATGCCCATGCCGCCCTGCACCGAGAGGGGGGCGTAGAAGGTCCAGCCGGTGTCGATGGCGCCGGAACCGATGCCGAACAGGGCGAGGATGAAGGGCAGCGTCAGCAGCAGCGCTGCCGGCGGCAGCAGCCAGAAGCCCCAGTTGTTGAGACGCGGCAGGGCCATGTCGGGGGCGCCGATCATGAGCGGGATCTGCCAGTTGGCGAAGCCGGTGGCGGCGGGCATCAGGGCGCCGAAGATCATCACCAGGGCATGGACGCCGATGAGCTGGTTGAAATACTCCGGCTGCATCAGTTGCAGGCCGGGCTGGAACAGTTCGGCGCGCACTGCCAGGATCATCGCGCCGCCGACGAAGAACATCAGCAGCGAGAACGTCAGGTACATGGTGCCGATGTCTTTGTGGTTGGTGGTGAATAGCCAGCGCTTGAGGCCAGTCGGGTGGTAGCCATGGTCGCCGTGGTCGCCGTGGTTGGCATGGTTGGCATGGTCGGCATGGCTGGGGGCGGTGGTGGCGACGTCCATGGTGCCTCCTCTATCTCAGGGCCTTGATTTGTGCGGGCTGGATCATGTCGCCCCGGGTGTTGCCGAAGCTGTTGCGCTCGAAGGTGATGACCGCCGCCAGTTCCAGGTCGGAAAGCGTGGTCTTGAAGGCCTGCATGGCGGTGCCGGGCTTGCCGTTGATGACCCGATCGACATGGCTGTCGGGAATCAGCTTGCCCTCGGCGGTGACCAGGGGCGTGTCCACCACCTTGCTTCCCGCCAGGGCCGGGAAGGCCGGCGGCAGGCCCTGGCCAGCGGGCTGGTGGCAGACGGCGCAGTTCTTGGCGTACACCTCCTTGCCCTGGGTCATCAGTTCGTCGCGGCTGAAGGCCTTGTCGGCGCTGGCGGCGGCACTCGCTGACTCCGCCTTCTTCTTTTCCACCCAGGCGGCGTATTCGGGCTCCGATACGGCTTGGACTACTACCGGCATGAAGCCGTGGCCCTTGCCGCAGAGTTCGGCGCACTGGCCGCGATAGGTGCCCGGCTCCTCGATCTTGACCCAGGTTTCGCGCAGGAAGCCGGGAATGGCGTCGCGTTTGACGCCGAACTGGGGCACCCACCAGGTGTGGATAACGTCGGTGGACGTGAGCAGAACCCGCACCTTCTTGCCCACCGGCAGCACCACGGCATTATCGACTTCGAGCAGGTAATGGTCGCCCTTGGCGGCCTGGTTGTTGATCTGCTCCTGGGGCGTGGTGAGGGTGGAAATGAACTTGATGCCGGAGTCCGGATACTCGTATTGCCACTTCCACTGCATGCCGGTGACCTTGAGCACCATGTCGGCGCGGGTCTTGGTGTCTTCCATGTCCACCACGGCATGGAAGGCCGGCACCCCCATCAGCACGAAGTCGATGTAGAGCAGGATGCCGAAGGGAACCAGGGCCCAGAACCATTGGATGCTGCCCGTGGGGCCGGAGAAACCTGCCGGCGTGTGGCCGACGCTCTTGCGATGCTTCACCATGGAGTAAATCATGATGGCGAACACCACCACGAACAGCGCCGTGATAATGAGCATGAACTGGTTATGGATAGCCAGCGTGTCGCGGGCGATGGGTGTTGCCGGCGTCGGGAAGTTCCACTTGTAATCCGCCCAGGCCGCAGCCGAGGCGCATAGCAGGGCTACAGCCGATCCTATGCACCGAATCAGCTCGCGCACCGCGACGCGCCCGCGAGGGCAACTTGTCTCTCTGTGGGCCATCCTTGCCTCCCTGACGAGTGGGGGACGGTGTGGATGCGACTCTCTGGCCGCTACCTACCTCGTGTTCACAATGAACACGATCTAGAGACCGTTATAGACCTCCAAATAAGAATGTCCAACTAATTTAGTCGGGGAATATTCTGCGCCATTCGGGGGATGGACAACGTCATGGGCTTTTTAAGCGGCGATTAGTTTGCCGTCGATTTGGACCAGCATTCCGGCCAGGGTGGCCGAGGCCGGCGAACGTGGCGCGCAAAAAGAAAAAGCCTCCTTGCGGAGGCTTTTCTTGCGGCTGGCTGACCGGATTACTTGGCGGCCGGCTTGGCTTCGGGGGCCTTGGTTTCCGGAGCCTTCTTGGCTTCCGGAGCCTTGGTCTCGGCGGCGGCAGCGGGCGCGGCTTCGGTCTTGGCGGCGGCAGCAGCCTTGTGCTTCTTGTGGGACTTGGCCTTCTTCTCGGCAGCGGGAGCCGGGGTGGCGGCTTCAGCGGGCTTCGCTTCGGCCTTGGCTTCGGTCTTCACTTCCGGCTTGGCAGCCTTGGTGTCAGCAGCAACGGCTTTGGCGGGAGCTTCCACCTTGACGGCCGGCTTGGCGTCGGCGGCGGCCGGCTTGGCTGCATCGGCGGCGAAAGCGGAAACGGCAAACAGGCTGGCGATCAGAGCGGTAAGAATCTTGGACATTTCAAATTTCCCTTCTAGGTAAGCAGCGCACATGCGCATGCTTCCAATAACGAGGGGACTACATCCGTGATGACCCGGCAAGTGTAACGGTCTGTAACACGTGCTCAGAAGCCGTATTGAAGCGCGGCGCGAAAACTCAGCCATAAATCTGCGATAAATTACTGCTGTGCCGTTTGCTAAGTGCACAACAAAATAGCGAACGGCACAACATTAACCAAGAAGTGGATTCAGCAAGGTCCGATTATCAGCTCCTTTGACTTGCCATTACTTCGCCCCGCACCACCAACCGAGTAGTGAATATCCAAGGATTGCATTGGGAATCCTTTAAAGGCCCGCCGCATCTCAGGAATGTCATTCACAGAGATCACCATCTGGCCTTGAATCGTCCTGGCCAGGCCAGCAAGATCGTTGTACTGCTCAAGGCCGAACTCAACACCATAGCCCTCGGTCCCCCAATAGGGAGGATCACAATAAAACAGCGTATGAGGCCGGTCATAGCGCCGGATACACTCAGACCACTCCAGGTGCTCGATCGTCGCCCTGGAGAGCCGCAAATGCGCCTGCGACAGATCTTCTTCAATACGCAGAAGGTTCAACCTCGGGCCGCCGGTCGTTGATGTTCCGAACGTCCTGGATTCAACTTTCCCGCCAAAGCCGAGTTTCTGTAGATAGAAGAATCTGGCTGCCCGCTGAATATCGGTCAGCGTCTCTGGCGGCGTCGAGTCCATCCATTCCCAAATCTGACGACTAACGAGCGCCATCTTGAACTCGCGGACGAACTCCTCGAGGTGATGCTTCACCACTCGGTAGAGATTCACCAGGTCGCCGTTGATGTCGTTCAGCACCTCGGCCCTGACAGGAGCCTTCATGAAGAAAAGCGCGGCAGCCCCAGCAAATGGCTCAACGTAGCACTCGTGGCCAGGGAACATCGGAAGAAGATGCTTGGCCAGCCGTCGCTTTCCACCGATCCAGGGAAGGATCGGTCTGGCCTTAATGCCCGGATTGTTAAAGATCGGTTCCATCGGGTTTCTCCTTTACAGGTGCTCTAGGCACGCTATTGGGAGGCTCGACGGCCTTCAGGTGGTTTATTGCCCTACAGCGAGGGCACTTGATTTCTATCTGCTGATAGCTGGCCTTGGCCAGCAGCTTATTGCATGTACCACAACGCACTTCCTGCATCTAAAACTCCGCGTGGTAGCCTTTCGCCGCCGTGTGCACGGTGCGGCGCCTTGGCCTGACGCAGGTCGCTTCTGCCGATGGCGGCCAGCTTGGGTGCTCCTACACCTAAACCGGTCGCGCCGCCTTTACTTCGAATGGATGCCTGATGATGACAAAAATACTTCTTTCTGTAATTGCGATCTTGGCTTCAGCGCTGGTAAGTGCAGGTCGCCTGGATGAGGTTAAAAACTCACAAAGCCCGGCAATGAATCAACTGCCCCTGAACTATCAATCCGCTTCTAGAAACATTAAATCCGCTCTGGCCAAATGTTATGGATACACACCAATAATTACTTCATCGACGTACCCTGATCTTGGCGTGATTGAAGTTGAATTCTTTCAGGCGTCCAGTGAAGTGGTTCTAATAGCCGCCTTTGAGCTACGTCAGTCTGGGAAAGAAACGTCTGAACTGAGTACATGGGCACCAAAACCAACCTTCGGAGATGGATATTCATTCCTCTCAAGAACGTCTGCAATGATGGCCACGAAAGGAAGTGCCGTTGATTGTCAGGAGGCTGGGTTCTGAATAGGGGGAACCACATCTCCGACATCGACTCTGTCGGTCTCAGATAGAACCAAGTAGCTTGTGATGCCCAGGCTCTCAAGGTCGGCCTCCTCGGCAACAATGATGTTGGTTACGGTGTTGGTTTCATCAAACACGGCGATGCGCATCGATCTCTCCTTAAAACAGCCACTCTATAAGCGCGAATGAATTGGTGGTACCAAGTTGGCCCAACTCACCCGCCGACCCGTTTGCGCCATAGGCCGGTGCTACCGTACCCACAGCTCCATTGGCCCCAGCGAAGCCAACTGCAAAGGGTGCGGCCGGAGCTGTACCGCCGAGACCAACCGCTGTGCCTGGTGTTGTCGCAGAAGTGGCCCGCGATCCTCCTGTTCCGGCATTACATGTCGCAGTGATACCCGAGGTGACGCCAGTTACCGTGGTTGCGGTGCCCGCCGATCCTGCGGTAGCGTCGTTGCCCCCCGGACTGTTATCGGCGCCGTTGATGCCGTTGGTACCCACCACCACATTCAGGTTTTCCGGACCCCAAATAATTTTTGGAAGGAAGGCTCCCGCACCACCACCCGCACCACCCGCTTTAAATACTGACGATACGTCATAAAACCCACCGCCACGCCCTCCTCGCCCGCCGAGTAACGTGATACGTGAACCGCGGGATTGAGCCGGCCGGACAAGGTTATACGTCCCTGGAACATTGAAGATTTCGTATCCGGAAATATCCCTATAAGGCGAGGTGGAGACCGCTCCAGCGTTGCCGCTTGAAATCAAATCGACCAATGGAGAACGTTCGTCCGTAATATGGGCGTTCGTGATTGCAGCCTGGCCAGGAACTAGCGTCACAGAGCAGACCGGAATGGTGAAATCAGGGTAGGGCATGGGAACCGGAGCCGTCGCCTCCGCCCCAACCAACACAGACAACGTGCCGAAAAGAATGTTGACCCCGATGCGATCCACCCTGGGTTTTAGGGTGGGCGCCGTGAATGCTGGCGTGGATTGTGCGGCGATCACGGTCACCGTTGCTCCAGCGGAGTTGTTGCAATCAGTCTGTCCGGAGGCAGGTACGGCGTTTGCGATCATCCCGAAGGCAGTGGATAGAGTCCCGGACTCCACTCGCACCGTCATGTCAGGAACCGCCTGAGCGTGAGCGCTAAACGAATTGAGTTTCCCTAGCGCAAGAACCTTTATCGCGGCTTCTATTTCCGCCATGTAGGCATTCGCACCGGCAGAAGTCGATGCCTTGGTGGTGTGGTTGGGAGGAAAGTACGGTACGACGGCCATTAGTACACCTTCACCAAGACCCAGCCAGGGCTACCGTTACCGCCATCGCACATAACGCCTGTTCCTGCGCCGGCGCCTGCCCCGGCACCTGAGCTACGCACTGCATTCGTACCATTCGTGTTTCCGGAGGTGGTTCCACCGGGGGATTTTGGCGAAGCAACCGCGCCGACCCCACATCCGGGGCCAGTCCCTCCATTTGCTACCGCTCCCGACGTACCGGCTTGTCCAATTGTTCCAGCCACACCATTGGTAGGCGTGGCAGCGACAGCGCCAGCAGCGCCAACGGCAGCAATCGAGGCGTTACCGCCGGCGGCAGTGCCGGCGATGGATATCGTATTCCCGCTGGTGACGCCAGTGATTGTCGTCGTTCCACCGGCCGTGGGTGCCGTCGGCGGATTCGTTCCAGCGACACCGGAGCTAATACCCTTGACGCCACCAAAGCCGATGACGATATTGAGAGCCTCGGCGGCCCACCAGCGGCCGAATATGGTGCCTCCACTGGCGCTGGAGCCGCCGCCGTAATTAGTACCACCGGCAGCAGTGGCTCCAGCACCGGCTCCGCCAGTAGCTCCGCCTGCAAACAGCTCATAAAAGAGCGCACCGGGAACGGCCGGGAACTGCATCGATGTTGAGATAAAGAATGCGTTGCGCTGATTGCCAAAACCACTTGGCCAAGCCCTCTCATCGGTGATGAGGGTGTTGTTGCTGGAATATGTTGCCGAGGAAAGAGTGAAGCTACATATGGGCATCGCGCCGGCAGGAAGTGTCGGCATGGCGGGAGCCGCACCCACGTTCTCCAGCTTGACAGCCGCGCCACTCTCGGCGATGTATATCCGGACCTTCTTGTACTGGCCAGCGGCGGGTGTAGTTATGCCGCCGACAACCTGGGCACCAACTTCATTCAACACGCCGGTCGATCGATTCAACATCGACCCAGCATCCACTGTCACCGAGAAATCAAATGTTCCGCTATAGGAAAAATGAGGAGCGAATCCTGATCCAAGGCGAGCCAAAACAGCGACTGCGGCATCGATGGCGTTCTTGTAGGACTCGGTGTCCTGAGTGGTTCGGTCGGGCTGGGTAAAGGTGGAAACGGGCATGATCTATCTCACGCAGAGAACGCGCCGTCAGCGCGCCAGTTGATGGAGCCGGCCACGGCGGTGGCACCGGTGCGAACGAATACGGTGAAGCTGTTCTTGTTCTGGGCGCTGATTTGCGTCGTGAAGTCCCCGGCGCCGACGGCCTGGGTGATGATCGCGGGCTGGGAAAAAAAGCTGTTCGGGAAGGTGATGGACAGGCCGGTGGCCGGCACCGCCACGGCCGAGGCCGACTGGCTGTCGTAGCGGGCATCCAGCGTCGGCTGGAAGTTGTAGACGCGGCAGTGTCCCTCGTCGCGATCAACCACGATGCGCCACTTGTAGTAACGCCCGGTGACAGTGCCAATGTCCCAAGGAGCTAGGCCGGCATAGGCGCCGCCTGCCAGCTTGACGTTTATCTGTGTATCCGGGTCAGAGATTCCCGTCGCACCGGGCAGCAGCTTCGAGTAGAGGATGCCGTAGACGCGCAGAAAGGCATCGCGACCCACGTCGGTCTCTGGCGTGTCGTAAGTACCCTGAGGTGCTAGGTTGTAGCCAGCGGTGTCGAAGGCCGACCAACCAGCTGCCTGCGCCAGGCTCTGACCGGCCAGCACCAGAGATCGGGAGGGCTGATGGACCAGTAAATTGGTCAAGATGCCGGTCTCCCACCAATCAGCCTCATCGCGCTGGCTGACGATGTAGTTTGGATTGTTCACCGTGGCGCTGGCGGTGGCCACGGTCTGTGAAAGATTGGCCGGCGAGCAGGCATCATGGTGGCGGGCCAGAAAGGTCCAGCTTCCCGGCGGTACGATGCCGGTGGTGATCTGCGTCCCCCGCGTAGCGATGCTCACCGTCGATGCGTTGTCCCAGTTGATGTCGCCGGGCGGGTTGTAACGAATCTCGGTGCCCTTGTAATCAGGGTCTGCCACCATGTTCCAGCGAAACACTACCAGGCCATTGCTGCCAGGCTGAGCCGTGAAGCTGGTCACGTCGGAGACGGCAATATCCTTACCTGCGATAGTGTGGGTGGTGGCGGCGATGCCATAGAGCGGGTCCATGCGGCCAACCCCATCGAGCACACTGACCTCGATCCGAGCCGAGCCGTGGTCCGGCACCAGGATTTCACTACGCATGGCGCGGGTGCTATCCACCAGGCGCAGGGGCTCGTTTTCGTAACCAAAACGTACTACCGCATGGTCAAACGCACCGATAACATCCCAGGTCACAACCAGCTTCACGGCATAGCTGTTGCCAACCAGGGTCCATTCCTCAGTCACATCAATCGCGGTGATCTGCGGTAGCGGCTGCGACAGATTGACCGGCGGGGCCCAGGTGAATGCACCAGACTCTGCAGCGTAATAGTCCGGGCTCTCGTCGCGAGCCAAGAACTGCAGACGGGCGCCGGCATTGGTGACCTTTGGCACCCCAGTAATCTTTATTTTTTTGCCCGGCGTAGCCTGGGGGTCGAAGACGTAGAGGTAATCAATCACCGGCCCACGCGGGTCGCTTCCCGCGTTATAGGTTAAAGCGCCGTCGGTGAAAGTGAGCGGAGCCGTTAGGGTCACGGACATAGCCTCTCCCGTGAAGGCTTGCACGGCACGAATGAACCAAGTTCCGTCTGGATGCCTGACGCCGATATAAGGGGTTCCGCTGGCGTAACTTACCGGGCGGTCAAGCGTCAGCACCGTATCGGTAGCACCAACTAGACGCCCCGACGTTCCCCACTGAGTCAGATCATGCGAAAGCCGCACCACGTCGCCGCGCTGGGCCACCAGACCCTCGAAATCCGATTCCCACTGGATGCTGCGGCGGTGGTAACGCTGGGCCGCAGCGCGCAGATTGATGATCTTTCCGGACATCGCCTTGTCGGTGCACCCGAAAATTTCAACGGTCGCCGGATTGGTCGGCACATAACCCACCGGGAAGCCTGGAACGGTAACGCGCACCTGGTCCTGCTGCCAGTCTTTGTCGGGGTTAATGAAATTGCCGACGATCTCGTCGGCCAATTTCTCGGTGGCGTAGGTGATGCTGAAGCTCGATGCCACGATGTTGGACATCGTGAACACGCCAACCTCTGGCTGGTCCTCGGCGTCCCATACCACGCCGATCTTCCCCGTTGCCCAGGTGCGAGATGCACGTCCGCAGGCCGCGATCAGATCCAGAATGTCGGCGCGTGAGCGCTGGGTGTCGAATACCGCATTGAAAGTCAGGCCGTGCAAGTCGCACCAGGCCGCCCAGACTTTGAGCCCCGCGATATCTATGCGCGCATCGTCTAGGCCCAGGCCGTATATCAGTTTTCCGTCGATCCGCTTCCCCCGGCAGAAGCGCAAGTAGGCCCAGGCCGGATTCGAGTTATGAGCAACACCCCAATCGTTGGCGGTACTGTCCCACACGCTTTCCCAAGACGTGGCCACGGCACTGAATTGATCCACCTGGCCTTGTAGCTGTCCGCTGGCCTTGATCTTGAGACCCACGCGGCGTTGGCCGGTGTAGTCGGTGGTATCGGTCTGGTAGGTGCGGAGAGTCGACCATGAAAACTCGGAAGCATTGGTGGCCGACGTGCTGTCCGCCGTGACGCGGCGGATGCGTACCTCATACTGCCCATCGGGCACGGTACGCTTGATGGTGCGACGGATCGGCTTGCGCGTCGAGTTGGTGATCGACAGCGTGTGAGTGTCGGTGGTGTAGGTGATCGGCGGCGCTGGCGCCCGAAGAGGCTTGGTGTAGTCCGGCGACCCTCCTGTCGTTTGAGCGATATCGCTGTACGGCCGCCAGTGCCAAACGGTGGCCTTGCCGTTCAGCGTACCCGCCGCTGCACCCTCGACGTGATCGCCGGCAACCGTGGAACCATAATCGAGTTGTACCCAGGAGGTATTACCGTCGCCATCGGTACTGGTGTAGCCACGGCTCCAATAATAGGTGTAGTACTGTTTTACATCAGGTACAAACGGCAGCCAGGTGGAAGCCCCCACCGCCCGATACTCGATCTCGTGCACACAGGTTGCTGCCGACAGGCCGCTCGATCCTGCGGCGTAAAGGGAACCCTGAATATCGACGGCCAACGCTGTGGCGTTGATGCCTGACGTGCGTGATATCCAGCCCACGGCATAGGTCAGAGAGGCGCCCGCCGTGCTATCCACGTTGGAGGGCCAATTCGCCACCTTGCCATCAGCGCCGGCCTGGACGATATCCACATCCTGGTAGTTCTCGATTGGTGTTGCGCCGATCTTGAACTCGTCCAACACCATGTCGGTCAGACCGAAGTTGAAAATCTGGTAGAGGTATTGATCCTCCCCCTCGAACTCCGTCCATGACTTCGCCCCCAGATCGGGGTAGATGCGATGCCTGCCGAACAGCAGTGGCATAGGCTCAAAGGGCCGCAAGCGATTGCTCCCCCCGGAGAGAGCGTAGGTCGGCGAAACCTGATCTTCACTGTAGCGCCCGGAAGCCTGCGTCATCGCCTGTTGTGGGGCGTCCCCGAGGCCGGAGATGATCATGTTGCCGGCAATTGAAACCATGCCGCCGATGATTTGGCCCCAGCTAAATGCCTGGCCGAATATCGAGAACGCTGTACCGGAGAGCCCGATGGCGTTTCCGATTGCGGCACCTATTCCCGGTGCCGCCACCATCAACGCAATTGAAAGCACCGTTTGCAGAGGGTTCTTTCCGCCACCACCGCCGCCCTTCTGCACCAGCGCCCGCAGGGTGATGAGGGTTCCCGGCTTGGGCCGCACCCGGCCCCACCATTCCCGAGGCACCGGGTGGCCATCGACAGCCAGCAACCAGGGCTGCATGCCGAGCTTCACGCCCTGACGATCAAGGAAGTCAGCGATGGTTTCACCAGGCAGAAATTCCGCCGTATAAATCTGCCGCCCGGCCTGCGCCAGAATCGGATGGGGGCTGACTACCAGGGAGGGGCTGGCTACCTTCATATCCATCGGTAGAACCCCTCAAGCCTGTACCCGGCCAGATCGAGTTGGCGCAGCCGGGTACGGATCACCTGGTCGGCGCCAGAGGTGCCGTGCAGTATCCAGGGCTCACCCGCGATGACGCAATAGATGCCGATATGGTCAATCAGGCCCCGGCTCACCAGCAAAACACCGTCACCCTCAACGGGGGAATCAGTCTGGCTCGCATAGTCCGCTTGGAGAGCATGAATCTGGTCGCGCATGGCCGCCAGCTTGGCCGCGCCAGTGAGGCCGGCATACCAACGCTCTGAGGGCAGCTTGATCTCACGCCCAAACACTTCTGCCTGAACCCGGCGCGCCAGCTCCCCGCAATCGAACTCTCCCTCAACGTAGGGAATGCCGATGTAGGCATCAGACCAGTGAGCCATCAGAACGATCCCGGCGCGGTTTCCGGCCGGTATGTCAACAACACGCCAGGGCTGCTCAACAGGTCTTCAAAGCCGAGCTGTGAAGTCACTCGGCGCAGGTCCATCTTCACGTTCTTGAAGTCGAGGATGCACTCCCACTCGACTACCTCGGGATCAACTCGCTGGAGCTGAAGAATGCGGCACGTCGCTCCCTCGCCGCCGTTACTCGCCTCCAGCCACTTGGTAAGCTCCCGCCCCACATTGTCGATACCCACCTGAGCCGAAGGTATCTGACGATCCTGATCGTCGGGAAGATCAATGGAGAAGTCGATGGCGACGAAAGTGTTGCCGCCATGAGTCACGTCCTGGTTGTCATGCACCACCCGAATCGGAGAGGAAAGGTCCGCATGGCTGATTTCAAGACACAGCAGCGGCGCAAAGCCGCTGGTGGCATTCATCCCGCGCCGGCTGGTGGTGGAGTAATCACGCATGTCCGCGATCATCGCGAACATGCGCTTCAGCCGCCAATAAACGGCTTTACAGGAGCGCTCCTACGCGTCCCAATACTCAAGCGAGAGAGGAATTTCCCATCGCTGCAGCCCGCCAAGCGGAACCGCTTTGCCCAGCTTCCCGCCGACGATCCGCGCCTGAGTCGTGGCGCCGGTCACTGGATGGGTCCAATCGAACCAATCCGCCCCGCGATGTATGGTCACCCGGTGCCACCCGAGAAAGGCTAGGTAGTCCGCCTGGCTCTTCACGCGCACTGATGCAGTCACAGTAACCATAGGGCGACTCTTGGTCTGAGTCTGTTTCGCCGGGCCGGATTCAACGTCGGTACGAGTCAGGACAGACTCCGGCTCGAAACCGAAACCATCGAGGAGAACATCCACATACGAAGGCCAGTTCGCCATCACGCGCCCCGAATTCCTGCCATCGACATGCCTTGGCGCATCGGCCCGTTGTTGCGCATGTCGTTGAGGAAGACCTGGACGACGTAGCCATCCGCATCAAAACTCGGCTGCACCGAGGTGACTCTCTGCTGGGAACTTCCCTCATTGATGATCTGAACGCGCAAGTTCTGGAGCCCGCCGCCGCCCGTAGCTATTACGCCGAGATTTCCCTGGGAGTCACGCTTAAGAGGGAAAACACCCTCCGGCCCCGCCTCAGCAAATACCCCCCCCTGGGCGAAAGCAAACATCTGGGGCCGGTCATAGACGCCATTGACGTAAGAGTGAAGCGATGGCGAGTTGAACACGTCGCCTTTAGCAAATCCGAGACTCGGAATGCCGATCATGTCGCCGAGGGATGTTCCTCCCGTTTCGACCAGACTCGATCCCGAGCTACTCTTCCCGAACAGCGATCCGATACCCGACGTCATCCCGGAAAATATTCCGGCAATGGGTTTCGCGTAATTGTCCCGATAGTAGATACGAGCGAGATCCGCCAAGGCGGTTTGAACCAAGTCTTTAATGGACGCCTTGCCGGTGGTCGCCATCTTGACGAACATGTCCTCGGTACCCTTGGCCATGTCCGAAAACAGCGTCTTCGCCGCCGTCGCCCCGTCTGATGCGGTTCGTAGGTATTCATTAAGGGCATCGCTTGCCCCAGTGGTCCAGTCGCGCGACTTGGCGTCCTTATCCTCCAACGCCTTATCGCGAGCCGCCTTAGCCGCATCACCCGCCTTCAGGTAACCCTCGGCGATCTCCGGCAGCACCTTGAGCCGCCAGGCGAGCTGGCCGTTCTCGTCGAGGTAGGCCTCCATGATCTGCCCGCGTACCGCCAGATCAATTTCGCGGGCCGCACGGGCCTTTTCCTGAGCGAAAGTATCTTGGCCCAGCAGTTCCGTCTCAAAACTCAGGGCATCATTGGCCAGGTTTTGCTGCGCCGTCCAGGAAGCGATGGCACCAGTCTGGGTGCCGCGCAGTATTTTTTGCTCGGATTCGGCGGCCAAGGCCGCCATGCTGCGCTGCTGGCTGATGGCCGACAGTTCGCCGATTACCTTTTCTTTTTCCGCCGCATCTTTGCTCGCCGCCAGCTTGCGCTGCAAGATAGCCTCGGACCTGTTCAGGTAGTCATTCTCGACGGCCAGTTTGGCGGCGATGTAATCCTGATCGTTCAACAACCCTATGCGGTGGCTGGTGTCGATGTTGAGCAGGCGTTCCTTCTCGGATTCCTTCGTCGCGGCGATCTCCCGGTCGAAGATTGCCGCCAGGGCACGATGGGAGTCACCCCCCATTTGCTCGATGATCCCCTTACGGGTCCGCTGGTAGGTGCGCTCGATGTCGGCCTTCTTCTCGGCGCTGTCTCCGGCTAGACGCAGCTCCTCGTCACGCTCACGATTGAGTAGTGCGAGGGTGTCAGCCATTTTCGGCTTGGGGCCGTACTGAGCGGCCATCTGAGTAAACCGACCCGAGGATTTACCCGTTACGGCATCGTCTTCGCCAACGCCGGCGGCTCTCTTTTTCATTCCATCAAGAATCGCTAGGGCGTCTGCCTCAGCCTTCATCTGCTCTTGATATGCCGGTACATTTTGCGCCAAGTACTCATGGGATGCCTGATATTGCTCCCTGGCCTTTGCCATATCCGCTCGGGCCTGGGCCAGCTTTTCCTTGGTATCGCCTTTTTCACCGCCGCCGTACTTGAGTTCCTTATTGACACGGACCAGCCGCTCCTCGAGCGTCTTCGCCCGATCGCTCATGTCCTGCATGGCATCCTTGCCGGAATTGCCGAAGGCCATCCATGCCGCCGCACCCAGGGTGAGGGCCGTGATGATTACGCCGATCGGACCACCCAGGGCGGTCACTACGCCGGATAAGGCCGTCTTGGCTGCGGCGGCGGCTCTCGCGGAAACCGTCGTCGATTCCAACGTTCGCGCCAGATTCCCCTGGGCCAGGTGATGGGCAGCAGTTGCGGACGCCAGCTCCGCTTCAGTTGCTGCCGCGACACGGGAGACATCCGCAAGTTGCCGCACTGCCTGGGTGCGTGTCGCCGAGGCCGCATTAACTGCCGCCAGCGCAGCAGAGTGCGACCCCATCGCACTGGCGGCATTGAACTGAGCGTTGGCGGCCGCCAGCGTAGCGATCTGTTGTTCACGTACCGCCACGTTGACGGCATGCACCGCTTCAGCATGAGCGAGAGAGGCGGCAGCGGCGGCGGCCTCGGCTGTTGCCTTCTGCCGTGACGCCGTGGCGCCGCCGAGCATTACCGTGTTTCCCGCAGCGACCGAAGAGTAGAACTGGACGTTCGCCGCTGCGGCAGCATAGGTCTGAGTGACAATCGGGCCAAGCCAGGAACCAATTTTCGCGCCAGCGTAGGCAATGCCAACACCAAGAATCGCATCGCGCATTTGCCACGCAGCCTTGGCTACGTCGCTCACTTTTACCACGACGTCAGCCAGCGAGTGACCCCATTCATCGACCTTGCCGGAGGCCAAGAGAGTATCCATCTCCTGGCCTAGTTTCTTCAGGCTATCGACCTGGCCAAAGACCTTCTGGGTAAACGCCTCAAGGAAACCCGTGCCCATCTTCACCGATAGATCGTCGAGGTAGCGCTTCATCGAAGAAAGCTGCTTACCCGCCGTCCCCATTGCCGCCTCATAGGCGCCGGAAATTGCCGGGCCGGCAGCCAAAACCGCATTCTGCCTGGCCTGAGCCTTCTCGTTTTCCGTAAGCAGCGCCGCGTTGATGCCCAGCTTGCGAGCCAGACGCTCATAGCTGGACTCGAAATTCACGTTGATGCCGATGGTGCGCAACACTTCGACCTGGCCGGACTGGATGCCGTAGATCATGCGGGCAAACGCCTCGGACGAGTTGATGTTGCCAATCACCGCCGCGTCCTGAGCGACTCGCGCCAACTCCGTAGCCTTCGAGAGGTCGATATGAGCAGCCGACATCTGCGTCAGCGTCTGGCGAGATTCCAACATGGCAATGCCGTTCTTGCGCAGCTCCGCCTCGAAGCCAGCCATTTGCCCGGCGGTGTAGCCAGCATTCTTCCCCACCTGGTTCATCGCCACGCCCAGGGTCTGGTAGCGGGCGGCGTCATTGACCGAGTCACGGACGAAATCGAAGGCCTGACGGACCTTGGAGAGGCCTGTTTGCAGGAGAGCGGTAGCCAGATTGACCAAGCCCATACTGGTAGCCAGGCTCTTCCACAGAGGCTCCTGGGCGCGTACTTCCTGGCTGATGCCGGCGATCTCCCCCTTGAGGCCAGAGCCGTCAGCCTTCAGGGTGATGCCGAGTACGATTTCCTGGGCCATATGCTATGCTGATCCAATGATTGCTGAATATCTTGGCGGCTTCGCCATTCTCTATGTGCTGCTCTGCCTCATCCCGCCAGCTATTGCGGCGGGGGTTGGCAGTCCGTTCCCGAAAGCCCTGTTCTTCTGGATGCTGCTCACCGGCTGGTCGCCCCTGGGGTGGGTTGCCGCCGGACTGTTCATCCTGCTTACCCGCCAGCCGGCTCGTTAAGCAGCGGCAGCAAGGTTTTCTCCATCTCCCTCAGGCCGGCGAAAACCACATCCCGCCTTTTGCGCTTGACCCCCAGCCTTGGCAGCGAGGCAATCACCGCCGCGTAATTCATGCCGGACGTCTTCATTCCCCTACCGGACCAGACCCAAACCCACTGAGTAAGAAGTTCGAGGAAGACCTGGACCGTTTCGACGTTCTCCGGCCATACCGGAAACTTCCCGTCATCCCGCTCCGCTTCCTCCTCCTCACGCACCAGGCCAAAAGCGGCCAGTGCCTCATCGGTTTCATCGTCGCCGACCGCGCCACGGGTTGCCCAGTGGCGAGCGGCGTCCGCTAGTTTTTTCTGCTGGCCGCCGATCCGGAGCTGGCCTCGAAATACGATTTCAGCAGCGCCAGGCGCACGTAGGGGATGTCGATCAGGGCATCCCGCGCCTCGGCGTTGAACTCGATAGGGTTACCCGCTTCGTCACAGACCCGACTCCACCCCACCAGAACCTCGCGAAGCAACGCCAGATCGCCATCGTCGCCGTCGCTGCGAGCCGCAGAGGTCACCTCGTCAAGGCTGGATTTCAGCAGCATCAGGAATTCGGCTTGGATCTCGAACTTTTGCACCCGCCCGCCGTCCTGGGGTACAGGAATAACGACCGGCCAGGCGATGGTGCGGGATGCGGCGATTTTGAACATAGTTTTCTCCAGTAAAAGTCGTGTCGGATTACAGAGCCACGATACGCAGCTCGTCGTTGCCGTCTACCGGCACCAGGCGCACGTCGTAGCCGATCAGGCGGCGACCGTTGACGTCTTGTTTGCTCGGGTTGGTCAGTTGTGCAGCCGGGCCGTGGATCAGCACCTTGGAGCCGGCCGTGGCGCCATGCACGAAGCCGATGCCCTGGGTGGTGTTGGCCTTTACAGCCGCCATGAACGTCACTTCATTCGCAGCGGTGAGGTCGAGCTGAATCTTGCCCACCGACTCACGATCGTTGAAGTCGATACTCTCGCCACCGACCAGGGGCGTATAGACCACCTGACCTCCAAGAGACATTTCCAGGCCGCGCGAGGGATAGGACGTGCCCCCGGAGAGGGCGCCAGTTGCATAGGTGCAACCGAGCAGGATGTCGCTGGTGTTGGCGTCGTTGACCACCAGGGGCGTCTTCCAGGCCGTCAGCGTCACGCTGGGCAGCACAGCGGCGGATATGCCGCCGTCGAGGCCAAGATACTTAAACGACAGCACCGGGCGCTCACCCACGCCGGCCTTGAGGGTGAAATCCCCAAAGCAGCCGAGCGCCTTGTGCAGCACACCGTCGTCGTAGTAGTAGATGGTCAGAGATTCAAGAGCGGAACTTATCGGCGTGTAATCGACCCGCGTGGCAGCGGTAACGACCTCCGCAAAGGCGCAGGCTCGCAACAGCTTGCCCCAGGCCGGCGCGGTGCCGGCGGCGCCGCTGCCCTGGAGTTCCACGTCGAAGGAAATCTCGACGTGGGCGGCGCCGACCAGCTCCTCCGAGCCGCCGAAGTAAGGCCGTACCAAGCCGCGCTTGACGTTGCTGGCAGCCAACGGGTTGGCGCTGAAGTTGGAAATCAGAATTGCATCGGTGGCGCCGACGGGCACGGCATCGGTGCCATAGATGGTCTCGATCTTGGCGAGGATCGCCGTGTTGCGGACTTTGCGGGCCATGTCAGTGGGCCTCCGTTACGGGTTGATCGGCAGATTGCGCATCGGCAGCCGGGGCAGCATCAGCGCGCGTCAGGGTGCCGTCGCCATTGCGTACCCAGCTACCGCCGTGGGGAGGGTTTTCCTCGGGCACGGTGGGGGCAGCGGGGGCGGCTACGGGCGTGTTCTTTGCCATGCTTGATCTCCTATTGATCGTGAGTAGTGATGAGTTTGAGCCGCGCCGAGTGACAGAGAACGCCTGCGAACAGAACGGGGACAGACTCCTCAAGCTGGAGTCCGGCAGCGTCGCGAGTCACCGTCGACGAGACGACGCCGCCGAGGGTTTCATCGGTACGGAAGACATCGCGCACGGACTCGATCAGGGTGTCGAAAACCTTCTCCGAACCGGCAGCATCTTCGATTGCCATAAAGCCTCGAACCAGCCATTCGTGCGTGACCTGGTAGCGGCCTATTACCTGGCTGACTTCCCGAGTGGCAAGGCGGCGCACATACCAGCCGCGCACCTGGCCCTTGCCGGCGATCTGCGCCACATACAGGGCCTTGAACTCGGCCTCGAGCTTGGCGTAGCGCTCATAGTCATGAACGATGCCAACGTTGGTCACCGTGTTCATGGTGGCCACGATGGCGGTGCGGATCGCGTCCAGGCTCATGCCGGAGCCCCTCCGGCAAGGCCGGCGGCAATGCGGGCCGTAGCGCGGCTAAAGATAGCCTCCACCTGGGGCTGGTAGCGATCCCAGGTCAGCTTGAACATTTCCTTGCCTTTCGTGCCGCGCCGCGCAATCTTGCGCGCGATCAGGTAGGCAATGCCGTGCACCTTCTTCGGGTCGCTGATGCCCAGCTTCACCCGCACCCAGTCTTCCAGTGCCTGCACCGGTGGGAAGTGCGGCTGAGTCCCCAACTCCACATAGGCCATGTGCGTCTGGCTGGTACCGACAACACCAATGGCGCCATCCGGCAAAGCCTGCTCGCGAGAGAAGATGCTGGCGCGGGAAACGCCCGTTGCCGTCGGCGTGGCATCCTTCACCTCGCGCTCGAGGAGCATGTCGGCCTCGGTTACGGCGGCCAATAGTTCCTTGCGCACCAGATCCGGGGCGCGCCTAAAGGCCTCGTCCAGAAACTGCCAGCCCTGCAACTCCATCGACAGCTTCACAGCAGCCTCCGCGCCGGGTGGTTGAGGTAGGGCTGGCCGTGGGAATCCTGGGGCCGCAGGGACACCACGACGCCGGCCGCGCCATTCACCTTGTCGGCAACACCCAAGGCATCCAGATATTGCTTGCGGTAATCCTTGGCGCGGGCCGCGTAGGCCTGGCTCTTACTCTGACCCATGACGCGGTCGGCGCTGATGGTGGTGTCTTGTTCGGTGGCGTAGAACGCCGCCAGTTGATCGCACAGCATTGACGCTGCCCACTTCGCCGTCGCTTCCCGGTGGCGCAGCGGCAGCGTGTCATTGCTCGCATCGAGCTTGTGCCGTGCGGTGAAGGTGGCGCGCACCGTCGAACCGGCAGCCAGACCGTTGAGCAGCATGATCTTGAGGCCAGCAGCTGCGAGGTACATCGCGTAGGAATCCTGGTCGAGGATGGCGGGTGGTACGCGGCCCACCGGAACTTCCAGGCTATCGAGACGGGAGAAATCCAGCTCCCAGGCCACCGGCAGATTGAGCAGGGTGCCGGATACGCCGGTCAGGTCTTCCACCAGGGTGCGTGGCCGATCATCGCTGTAGCGCTCTACCGCCAGGGCGATGGCGCTATCGCGCTGGGTGGTGGAGACCCGGCCCGCTTCGTCACGGACTAGATCATCCACCAGGGTTTGATAATCGGCGAGCGCCACGACAGTCGTCCTGACCAGTAGCGTTAAAGCCGCGCGACGGTGACCAGCACCATGATGTCGTCCCAGGTCGGCGAGGTACCGCCGATGGTCAGATCCACCGTGATGGTCGATTCGTCGGCCAGGGTCGAGGTGGTGATCGTTCCCTCGGCTACGGTGCCGGCGGTGATCGAGATCGGCGCCGAGAGCACCGAACTGGCCCCTTGTTTCAGATCCACCGTCAGAGTCGGCGTGGTACCGCCCGACGCTCGGGCAGTGGCCGAGATACCAATCAGCTTGGCCTTGAACGGCAGCGTGATCTTCACCACGCCAGCCGTGGTGGCCGTGTATTGGCCGGAGATGTGGAAGGGCAGAACTACCACCGGCGTGGCCGGGGAGTAGTTGGGTGTGGCGGCCAGGGCCGGGGCCGCGCCGAACGACAGCGACAGGGCCGCGAGGGCGGCGGTGATGAGAAGCATGAAACTCTTGCGCATGGTGTTTCTCCTTTTCTTGGACTTCCGCACCCAGGCCGGTTTCGCGTTCCGGCCTGGGCGACTTGTAACGGGCACAACGCCCTGGGGGGGTATTGATTAAGCGACTACTGACTTGTAGAAGCCCCGGAACTCCAGGGCGTTGCCGCCGTAGATGTGGCGCATCTTGTAGGTCACCTTGTCGTGGCTGAACATCGAACCGACGGTGGGGGTGTCCTGCACGAACAACTCCGGCTCCTGGTTGCCGTCGAGAAAGCCGATCTCGATGGTCGGGATGTCGTTGTAGTCCGCCGTCAGCGCCCAGTCGTTGGCATCCGTCCAGTACCAGACCGGATTGATGGTCAGGTTCAAGTCCTGGACGAAGGTCTTGTCCAGGTTGGTGTTGCGATTGAACAGATTGACCGCTGTCTCCGCCAGGTCAGCCGGCACCCACAGATGCTTGGGACCGATACCCAGACGCTCCAGGGAGCCGGGCTCGGTTTGCTTCAGCATCGCCAGACGGCCGGCGGCAAGGCCGGCAGCGTCCAGGGCGGCGGAACCCAGATTGCCGTGGTTGGCATGGAATAGCGCTACGCCGTCGTAGATGGCCGGGTTGGTACGGATGAAGTCCAGCACGAACTTGGCCAGGGTGCGCTTGGCGGCGCGTGAGAGCTTGGTCGGAATACGGCGGATGGCACCGACATCGTCGTTGCGCACCATCTCCAGGGTGATTTCTTCCGTTCCGCCGCGCTTAGTGACGGCGTAGCTCGCCTTCTCGTCACTCGGGCTGGTCAGCGCGCCGTAGGGGTCGCCTTCGGCCACTGCCGGCAGATCGCCGTAGCCGCCGTAGCGGGTGCGCTCATTGCTGCGGAAGTCATTCACCGGCACCGGTTGCGCCAGGTTGCGCCAGACATCGTACTGGCCCATGTCGCGGTAGTCGGCCACCATGCGGCGCGTGATGGAGTCGCCCAGCACGTTGGCGAAACTGGTGGAGTCGAGCGCCTCACGGAACGGGCTGTCGCCCATCGCCTCGCGCAGGCGGGCCGGATCGCAGTTTTCCAGACGACCAGTAACGCGGGTGTCGCCGGTAATCTCGCGGTAGCACTCGCGGAAGCTCTGCACCGAACGATGATCCTTGTGCTTCTCGTCGAAGAAGGCATCAAGCATGCTGCCGATGACGACATGGCGCGGCTCGGTGATTTCCACATCGATGCCCTGCATGCGCACATGGCCGGACTCGGTAAAGCGCGCCAGGTACTCACGCTCACCCTTGATGGCGGCATCCACATCCGCCTTCGCAAACGCCTTGCGACCGGCGAAATCGGCTTGCAGCTTGTCTTTCGCGGCAGCGGGCAGGGTCGAGGCCGCAATCGCCACCCGAGCGTCAGCGCGGGCCTCGATCATGCGGATATCTTCCAGCGTTGCCATGCCCTCGGGCGCGGGGGTGGTTTTGGTTTCGGTAGCCAGCGCCTCGCGGTAAGCTGTTTCCAGCTCCTCGTCGGAGACAGTGGCCAGATCGATCGAGGCAGCCTTAGCCGGGTTCTTGGCCCGAACCGCCTCCAACATGCGTTCCTTCAGACCCATATCGGAGTCCTCCTGGTGAGTAGCGGCGGCTTCGACAAGTCGCACCAGGCCGCCGCCGGCCCCCGGTTCGACAATCAAATCAACGGAATTGACCTTGCTGATGCGCGAGGCGACCTTCACGGTCTTGCCACCGCGCTGTTCGCGCTTGGTGGAGCCGGCAGCATCAATCGACAGACCCACTAGATCGGCACGGCCAGCCTTGGCCGCTTCAATCAGCAGGGTGCGGGTTTCTTCGGGCAGGCCGGGAAGATGAATCATGGCCACGGTGTGACCGGTATCCGGCGTGGCGCCCTCGACAAAGCGCGGTGCATCGACCCACCCCACGAGCTGGCGTACATCCTTGCCGGCACCCTTGAGGTGTTCCACATCGCCCTTGACGAAGATCCGCGCGCCGTCAAACAGCGGAGCGGATTCGCGCAGGAAAGCATCGGTGTAGAAGACCTTGCTGCCGGTGGACATGCCGGCACGAATCAGAGTCGCTTCCCAAGTGGTTCCCGAACTGCCAGCATCGGCCTCGATAACGCGCAGATCGGCGGCTTCCTTCATGGTGGTCACCGGCTCGTAGCTCTCCACCACTTCCTGGGGCTCGCCCAGCTTCACGGTGGTGCCTTCCATCGTGAACGGGTAAGACCAGCAGCGACCATCCAGCTCGATCACCATGCGGTCAACGTAGAAGGCTTCCACGTCGAACCACTTGCCCACCGCGTTCGGCGTACCGACGGGATTCACCTTTTCGTTGATCGCAGCTCGAACCAGCGCCATCACCTGGCGCAGATCAGCGGATGCCTCGCGCAGCGCCTCGCGCCCAATGAGGCCCTGGGGCGGGATCTTCACTTGGCCGCCTTGTCGGACTTGGCGGCCTGATGCTTGCGGCCGTCGATGGTGACGATGGAAACGCTGTCTCCCAGATCACGCGCCGCGATCACATGAGCAGCAGCGAGAGGCTTCATCTCGGTAACGATGTGGCCGGCTTCATTGCGCAGAGGGGTGCCGGACTTGCCGTCGGTCTTGACGACCTGCACGGCGATCTCGGCTTTTGAAAAATGCTTTACGGCTTCGGCAGCCGTAATAGTGGTGTCGGGCATGGCGGTCTCCGGTGAAAGATCAAACAGACGACGCCATGTTCCCGTCAGTCGCGCGATGACGACAGGAAACGGGTTTAAAGACTGAATTCGGTTACGGGGATGAAGTGACGGAAGGGGTCACCGAGAGAGGTATCGGCGGATTTTCGTCGTCACGCGCCTGCTGGGTTGATTTGAATCAGCCACAGGAGCCTTCATAAACGTTTATAAATCCCCTGACGCACCCTGGCCGGCCCATCCGGGTATCCAGCACCGTTGAAATGCGGCCACGGCCCAACGTCGGGTTTTCATCAAGCGGCCTTGCCGCCGGCCAAAAGCTCCCGGATCGGACGGCCCTCATCCAGCCCTTCCTGGATGTCGCGCTTCATCGGATTGGATTGCATCTCTTGTTCGGTGTAACGCTTCCGCCCTGGCGCAGCCACTTCCCATTCCGCCTTCCACGGGATCGACGTGCAGCCGCAGTTGATGGTTTCCTTGGCCGGCGCCTTGGGGTCATGGGGAAACATCAGCGCCACGCCGGTGGCCAGCTTGAAGGGCTTGTCGGCGTCCTGCACCTGGCCGTCAGCCAGATCATGAGCGAGGCGGGAATGCACCTTGCCCGACCGGCGCCATTGCTTCTTCAGGCCCGGCACGACGGCAGCGGCTTGGGCCAGCCGCTCCTGGGAGGCGGTGCCATAGACCCGTGACAATTCGGTGCGGACGATGGTGATGGCACGGGCACGGGATGTCTCACCGAGAATCTCGGCGACCTTGCTGATGGCGTCCATCTGCCCCTGGGCGCCGATTACCACCAGGCCCAACTCGGTATTGATTCTGTTTGCCGCCGTGATGCCGATATCGCCGATCCGCTCCGTCATGAAGGAGCGCATGGCAAGGAGCTGGCGCGTATCGAGTAAAGGCACCATCGCGTCAATACGGATGCCGTCGCCGTGCAACGGAGAATCCACCAGAGCCTGCCCAGCCTCCCAGGCGGCGCTGGCGGCGCTGGCGACCTTCGCCCCAGCCTGATCGGCGAATTCCTTCAGCGCCTGGCGTATCTCGCCCTGGAGGAGCTGTAGCTGCCACTGCTCGGCAGCAGAGGGTTGCGCGAGCAGGCGGTCGCGGATGCGGCGCTGGGCGATGCCGAGCAAGGCCAGCACCTCGCCCCGCGTGTCGGCAATCAAGCGAGTGCGGCGCTTCAGCGCCTCGGCCCGCAGGTCGCGCACCGTCTTGGCCTTATCGCCGTCGCTCACGCCTACTCTCCAGTGGGCGCGGATTTGCCGGGTTGCGGATCAGCGGCAGCAGCAGGGTCTCCGGTGAAGACATCCGCCTCCTGGACCTTGGCCTTCTCGGCCATCGCTGCCTCCAGCTCGGTCACCGGGTCGAACTCGACGCCGAGGCGGCCGGCGATGGCGGCGAGCAGGCGCACGGCGGTGGCCTTGGTCAGGATGCCGAGATTGATGGAGACCACCATCGAGGCCGCCACCTGCTGTAGGGCAGCAGCCCACTTGGTGGTGTCTTTGGCGGTCAGCTCCGGGAACTCGGCCTCCACGTCATGGGCCGGATCGTCGAATTCGGGTTCCGGTTTTCCTTCGGCAAGCGCCTTTTGACGCAGCACGTAACGGCCTACATCCTGGAGCGCGAGCTTCCAGAAGCCCTGGCGCATGGAGTAAATCTTGAACGTCGGCTCCCCCATTTCACTGGCGGCGGCACGATTCACATCACCGCCACCACCAAACCAGTGCTCGGGAATCGTCGCGCCACCCAAAATATGATTGCGGAACAGACGGGCATGCTCGCCGGCATCCCCGGCCTGGAGGCTTGGCGTCTCGGTTTTCCATTCCTCGGAGTCGTTATGTACTCGCACCGATCCCGGCGCCGGCGCGAAAATCTCCCTTGCCCGCGCCTTGACTACATCATCCGTGGCCCCCTTCAACGTCACGTCCCAAAGGAACGCGCGCTGGAACTTGGCGCGATCCAGCTCACCAAAAAGAAACTGGTCGTAGCCATCGAGCCAGTCGGCCCCGGCCAGAAGATCGGACCGTCCCCGCGTTCCGGCTGCCAGGTTGTTGATGCGGAAGTAGAAGCAATCGCCGTCGGTGAAGGTGGCGCGAATCTCCTGCGTCCGCGCCGTAAATACATCCTCCGGCCCGTTGACGATGACGCGGTAGCGCCGCGCCTGTCCTTTCCTGTCCTTCACTGTCACTACGCCGATTGGCTGCGATGCGTTATCTGGATCATTCACCACCGTGGCGATCAGCGACGGGTCGAGATAACCCAGGCGCACCGTGCCGTTCATCTCGTTGACGAACGTCGGATAGCACTGCTCACCAAAAATCGCCAGCTCGCGCACCTTCTCGGCCAACTTGGCCGGCATGTTGTTGATCGGGTCGCGCCAGAAGCGATTCAGCGCCTTCTGGTTCTCCTCGTCATCCACGGTCAGGCGCACCCCTTCAGCGAGCAGGTAGGCCAGCGGCAATTCAATCAGCCGGTTCGCCAGAGGGTTGCCCTCCCACAGCCAGGCGGCGATCTTCTGCATGCGCGCCTGGGTGACCGGCAGCAGATCCCGGTTCGCCGTGTCACCTGTAAGGCGACGCCACTGATCCTCGTCGGCATCAATGGTCGCGCCAGCCGCTTCAATGAAGGGCTGATCGCCGGAATTGTTGCCGCCAGGAGGCAAGACCGCAGAAGCCAGTCCCCCAAAAACATTGCCGAAAAATTCGCGGATTCCCATGTCTATCTCCACATCGAGGTACGCCGACGTCCCTGCATGGACTCGGGTAGGTAGGTGTCTGGGTTGGCATCGACAGTTTCACCCGCTGCCGGTACGCCTTCCACTCGGGTAGCGGCCCAGGCCAACACACCGGCAACTGCGGAGTCGCCGTGGCGCTGGCCACCATCGCTGCCCTTGTCGTGGCCGTCGTCGATCCTTGGTTGTCCCTTGTTAAGAACGACGCGCCGGTGGTCGGCGATCACATCCTCGCCAGGCGGTACCAGAATCGAGCGATCCTCGAAGGCCTGGCGATAGGGTGGGAAGTTCACCGCGTACCACGTCTGAGAAAGCATCACGCATTCGACCTTGTTGGCCCCTATCTTTTGCAGGGCTCCCTCGGCATGACTCTGGCCGTTGCCGCGGGCATCGAACTTGGCGTGATGCAATAGCGGCAGCTCCTTAAGGATGAAGTCGCGGATATTCGCCTGGACGTCAAACGGTATGTTGCGCAGCTCGAGCGCAAATGCCGTGCGCCAGGTAGTAGGGGATTCCTCCTGTAGCGCCCAGGTAATCGACAAGTCTCCGGAGCGCCCAAAGTCCTGGCCATACACGGTGCGTTTGTCCGGTGCCAGGTTATCCAGCACAGGCTTGAGCACGTCGGCGATCCAGTGGTCAGTCTCGACCAGGCGCTGATCATCGAGCACAAACTCGGGCGGCTTCTGCCAGCGAATGATGGGAATGGTTGCGTCCTGACAGCGCTCTACCAGGGTGCGCGTCAAATAGACACCGGAGCCGGCGCTCGGGATGCAATCAAGTTCCTGCCGTGCCCGGTCGCCGTAGAGACTGTATATCTTGGCGCGCCACTCATCGAGAGTCTTTTCTTTTAGGCGCTCCCCCATGACCAGTTTGACGCGGTCATAGAGTCCATCGCGGAGCGCATCGTCGAAGGTGGTGCGGTGCAGGCTGTAGGAGTACTTCCCGGCACGGATATCCTTCACCAGCTGGTTGAAGGGGTTGTCCTCGCCGTTGTGGGAGGAGAGGACACGCACCTTCCCCCCCCAGATCAGCAGCGCCAGCGCGGCGGTGAGCAGCCCCTCCAGATCGTCATGGAATGAAGCCTCGTCGATGGTGACCTTTCCCTGCTTCCCCCGTATCGAGCGCGGCCGGCTGGAGAGGGCGAGAATCTTGAAGCCGGAGGCGAAGTCGATCCGAAACGCCTTGATCTGCCGCGTATCGCCATCGCTGCCGGTGTCGTCGAACATCACCTCCTGCATCTCGCCGGCGGCGCGATTGAAGGCTCGCGCCCACATCGCGCAATCGTCGATGTACTCCCGAGTCATGTCCTCTGAGTAGCCGATGTACAGCACGTCCATGCCGGCGGCCCCAGCGCTGGCCGAGGCGCAGAGCACCGAGTCGCCGGCGTCGGTCCAGGAGGCCCCGATCCGGCGGGACTTTTCCCAAACGGAGACGTCTGCCGTATCGGCTACCCAGTCTTTTTGATAGCTCAGAAGAACGTCTGGAGTAAAAGCCGCAGCGCTCACTGGGCGATACCGAGAATCTCGCGACGGATCGACTCGACCGCATCAGTGGTGAGGCCCCCCTTGCGGGCGATGTTCTCGGCTGCCTCGGCGGCGACCTTGACGCGGGCACGAACTTCCTGCTGGAACTTCTTCAGCGTCACCGACGCACGGGTCACCGTGGCGATGTTCTTCATTGCCTTGGACAGCAACGTGATGCGATCCTCATCCGACAACCCTTCCTCGCCGGCTTCCTGAAGATTGACGATGCTCTCGAACATCTCGGTCTGAACCAGGGCGATCAGCGCCTCCGAACGGGCATCCTGATCGTCTGCCGCGCCCTCGGTGAGCATCCGCGCCGCTTCGGTGCTGGCCTTGATGGCGGCAAAGCGGCGCTCGATTTTCTGCCCATAGCGGCCGATGGATGACTTGGATATGGCATATCCCTTTTCCCGCAGCAGCATCGCCAGTTCTTCATAGCCAGAGAAATTGGCCTCGGTCAGGGCGCGTTCCAGCCAGCGGCGTACCTCTACCGGCAGGCCGTCAATCTTCGAGCGGCGGGCCATGTCAGTCGGCCCAATACTTCACGGGCCGCGCAATTCCCGGATCGCAATCGACGGAGTACTCGACGATGTCGGTGCCCCAGCGGGCGATGTCGGCAAACCAGGCACCGGAGGGTTGCTTGTCGATGGTGATCAAGCGCCGGTCCAGAAGATAGTCCAGTTGCTTGCGCACTTCCAGCGGCGTGGCATCCGGGTAGATGCCGCGCATCACATCGGCCAGGAAGGCCTCGCTGCTGGTATAGGGCGCGGCCTTGTGCAGGGCGCTGAGCAAGTTCCAGCGCATGCCCTCGCGGCGTGATTTTTCGTGGTCAGACATCACTCCATCCCTCCCATTCGACCGCGTATTTGTTCAAGCTTCATGAGTACCATCTTGGTCTCGGCAAAGAGGGAATCCTGCTTTGCTTCCATTACTTGCTGGCCCCGGATGTAGTCTTCTCGGCGCACGTAGTTGAGCGGGAGGTCGCCCTTCCAGTTGAGGAAATCACGCTCAAGATCGACGATCTTCTGCGCTGTTTTTTTCTCCTCTTCCAGGTGCTTTTTGAGGATGTCATGGAGCGCCTGATCGGCCACCAGGCGCGCATCTTCCTGGGCCTTGAATCGCTCAGTGAGCCGCCGATCAACCTGCCCGCCGAGAACCTTGGCGAAGGCAAATACGCACCCAATGAAGGAAAGCAGCAACCCCACCAGGAAGGTGATCAGAGCCCACAGCTCGATAGTGATTTGTGTCGCAGCAGGCATCATCTGACCTCAATCACCGACACACCACCCACGGCCCGCACCACGTCATCCGGCGCGGGTATCGACGGCAGGCCGGCCGGACGCCAGCCGCCATGCTTGTAGATCGTCGCCGATAGAGCCGAACAGAAGAGCTTATCGTCATCGGCCGGCGGCAGCGGAGTGCCGAGCAGGCGATGGGCGGCGACGACAACCAGGTCGGTGAAGTCGTAACCGATGCTGACGCCGAGCGCGTCCCACACGGCATCCACCGCGTCCTCCCGCTTCACCGGGCAAGCGAACACGTCGAAGTCGGTGCCGAGATGCTGGGAGAGGGGGGCAACGGCGGCATTGGCGCCATTGGTCTCGGCCACCAGCAGCCGCCCTTCGCACCAGAAGGCGACGGCGGTATGCGTATAAGGGCTGCCTGTCACGAGGCGCACCAGGGGCGCCAGAGGCCCTTTGCGGCCCCGGAAGGCGATCAGGTCGCCGTTGCCGATGCTGACTCGGGCGCTAGCGTAATTCATTGCCCGTCGCCTCCAGCCAGTCGATCAGCTCCTGGTAGCGGTCGCGCAGGGTCCAGTAGGCGCGCATGGCTTCCCGATGATTGGATTCCAAGTCCGCCAGCTCCCCGCTCGATGCCGGGGACGGTGGAGGAGGTAGCACCATCAGCCGACCCGGAGGCATCAACAGCGGCTCCGGCGTTGGCTGCGTTCCAGCGGCGCAGCCGCTCAGGATCGAGGCCGCAGCCAGTAGATAGAGGATTCGTTTTTTCATGGGTTGCAGCCTCCCGTTGCAGTCCGGTAAAGAATGTCTCGCGCCGATCCGCACGGACGGCGGCGGTCTTTTCGACCGCGTTACCGGCTTCGGCAGCCTTGTCGTGTTTCTCAATCGCTACGGTCTTGGCCTGGCTCTTTCCAGCCCCGCACTCGGTGGCGGCGACATGGTGGCCGAAGGTGTAGAAGCCGAAGGCCAACGCCAGCAGTACGCCGACTGCCAACCAGGCGCGCAGGGTGGGCGGGATCATCATTTGAGCGTTACCGCCTGAGTGGTGATGACCCGCAGGATGGCGTTACCAACGGTGAGAACCATCAGCCCCCAGCCGTAGATGTTTCCGGGCACCAGAGGCTGAATGAGGCCAGCCGACGCCTCGGCTGCCGCCAGTGCGGCGACGACGGCGTTAAACCGCAGCGTCTTGGATTTCCAAAAGGGCTTCATGTCACGCTCCCAGTACGTTGACTGCCGGCGGCACCATGCCGCTGGCGAGCCAGGCGGCGACATCGAAGCCTGGGCAGCGCTTCGTCCATTCGTTGAACGAGATCACGCCGTCGCCATTCAGGTCTGGCGACAGATCGCGGTGACCGACGATGCGGGCGCCTGGGTAAGCCTTCTGCATCACACGCACCCAGCCGGCGATGGCATCCCACTGCTCCGGCGGAAACTTGTCGGTGCCGATCATGCAGACGCCGATGGAGTTGGCGTTATGGCCCTTAGCGTGGGCGCCAACCTCTTCCGGCGCACGGCCGGTAGCCACCACACCGGCGGTGTAAATGAGGAAGTGGTAGCCGATGCTGGTCAGCTGGGGATTGAAGCGCCCCTTGGCGGCGAAGTCGCGGCGGAAGCCACGCTGCCGATGCCACTGGTCGATGGTTTCGACCGGGGTACGGAACCCCGGCATGCCCAGTGTCCCCTCGAAGAGTGAAACTCCGTTGGGGGAGGCCGAGCAATGGATAACTATGAGTTCAATGGAGCGCATGACCGCAATGATCGCGGTCGCGCGCGAGAGCCGCTATTAAACGGCTTTACAGGCGCCGGGGCGGCGCTACCTGGGATGCTCCGCTACGACGATGCCGGCGCCTTCAGCATCGGCAAGTCGAGCCAGTGCGCAAACAGATGGCGCCAGAAGCCAACCTTCCGAATGTTTTCCGGGTGGCTCTGAGCCACAGCAAGCTCGTTCTGGCAGATGCGCACCAGGTTGCCTAACGATGGCGGTTCGGAGGCCTCAAGAACACGCTCACGCGAGGCCCATGAACCAATATCCGCCTCGGTGAAGTCGCGCTCTCCCTTCGCCAGGATTTCAGCCTCAAGGCGACGAAAGTCGGCGGCCAGGGAGGCATGGCGCCGCGCTCGATCCGACAGACCGAAGACCAGGGAGAACGTGGACGTGATCGTGATCAACGCCGCCACGACCGTCATCACGTCATTTCCGCCGAGCTTTGCCAGAGAAACCGATCCGCCGATTACCGCCACCGCCTTGGCGATCTTGTCGCAGGCCTCAAAGAAACGCTCGCGCTTCTGGTGGTAGAGGGCAGAAAGCTCCACGCGATACAGCACGGCATGGCGTTGGCCCCACAGGTAATCGAAATCGTCTGACATCATTTTTTCCTTGGTGGCGGCGAGACCGGCGGAGCTGGATCGCGGGGCATTACACGAAAGCCATCGTTGCTTTTGACAACCCCCTCCCGGAATGGTTGCTGAGTTGGCTGAGCCGGCCGGGCCGGGGGTGTTGGATTGGTTGGATTCTTGGTAGTAGCCATTGTAGTTACCGATTAGAAAATTTCACTGCCCGGCAATTTGCCAGGGCCTTTAACGAGAAGGCTTATCGCAAGGGTCTGTCCAGACGTTCTCGATCGGAAGCCAAACCGTCTGACCATTGACGACATTCCGATTCCACCCCGTGGGCTTGGCGAATGTGCATTGGTTGAGATTGCGCCGCTCAACAATGCGAACCGGTCCGAGAGGAGGTTGCTCATCTTGCGCAAGACCCGGTGGATCGACCGTTGTTACATGAGTCAATGGCGGATGGCTTGCGCAGGCAGTTAGGAGCAACGCTAAGAACCAAGTTCGCTTCATCGCAACACCATTCCTAGAACCCCCCAAAAAACAGCACCGAAAACCATCAATATCAGCATGGCCGGAATCGCCGCGATCGCCGCTTTTACCATGATGAGAACCATTGACGAGAAGCTCATGGCGACGTCACGCACGTCTACCGGCATCGGATATGTGCCATCACCAGGGCGCCCGCAGTTTGGGCAGAACGATGCGTATGGACTGATTTCCTTACCGCAGTCACCACAAGGTTTAAGCGCCATTTTTATCCCTTTCCAGCCATGATGCACAAGGCCCCAACGCCAATACAGACCAAACCAGGAATACCACTGAGCAGCGTTGCTGGAATCCCAACAACAACCAGAATTACTCCGAGTATCTTCATACCGACCTCCAGATATCGATCAGCTACACGTCTCCGCAATGGCTTATATGCACCCGGGTACATGAGCGATGCAACCGCTCACCTTCCGACTATTTCTTCAGCCTTACGAATCTCAAGAAAAGTCTCCACCAGAGTGATGTCTTTGCGCAGCACGCCCAGGGCATCAAAAATTGCACGGCGCTCATATTTCATCCAAAAAATTGCTGGAATAGCCGCAACCGCGCCAATGAGTGAAATCACTACAGGGACGTGGCTTGGCGTCATCCATGACGCAATCATTCCAACAAACATCAGGCCTCCAGAGCCGAGAAACCAGGGAACGGTACGGTGCGTGATGAAGCGGCGGTACGTATACCAGCGCATCCTCTTGAGGCGAGACCGCTGCTCCGTCAACTCATCAATGTTCATTTGCTGATAGTGCTCACGCTGCGATTCGTAATAAACGTGAATGTCTCCGGTATTCGTAGCCTGCCCGTGGTTGATACCTATCTGCATTACTTGCCCCCTGTTTTCACCACAATTTTTCCGCTCTTCGTTACCTGCCCGTGATTAACGCCGATCTGCTGCTCGATGGCCTGAGGATGAGCATCGACGCCACCCAGCAGTACGCGGAGCGCCGCATCACGTAAAGGTGGTGAGCTGGCGCGGTAGCGATCTAGGAGCAACTGCTCTTCTGGCTTTAGGGGTGCAGGGCCGACTCTCATACCAGTAACGATGTAGCGCACGTCGGCCCCCACCAGCGCGGCCTGCTCAAGAAACTGGGCATTCGGGAAAGCGGTTCCACGCTCCCAAGAAATTACCGTGGTCTTTCCTGCACCAGCCAAGAGGCCGAACGCTGTCTGACTGAGCTTCAGCCTTTGGCGCTCCTCCTTAAGTCTTTCTCCGATGGACATAAAACTGGACCAAATAAATTGTTGACAGGTTCAGTTTTCTGAACCTACAATTCACACAACATCACGCAACAACAGAGACAACCGCAGCGAACTGCACCACGGAGGCCTCCATGACCAAAGCCGAGTCCAACAACATCAAACACCGCCTGCGCAAGCAGGGTCACACCTTGAAGTCGTTCGCGGAAACGAACGGCTTCAAGTATCGCGACGTCTCAGACGTCGTTCGTGGCGTCCGCCGTGGCAACTACGGCGTCGGCCGCGACATCTGCCTGAAGCTCGGCATCAACCCCGACGAGCGACTGGCGGCCTGAGCCATGTACGACGAATACGGCTTCAGCCTGCATCAGACAGTCTTCGGCGCGTCTTCCGCGCCTCGTCCAGGAGCTCAGCAATCTCACAGATCGCTACGCCTACGCTCTCCTGCCCGGCAGCCTTCTTCCGCACCCCGGCCATTCGCCTCAGCGAACCGCAAAACCTCGGGCCGTTCAATTGCTCACGTTTCTCCAGGTCAGCGACAAGAGCCATGAAGCACCTCGCCAGCCCATCCAACCGCGCGCCCAACAGCATTACTTCGTCATCCTGTCCCATGCGTCGCTCCGAAAGTATCGACGCCCAAACTTTAGCCGACTGAAAGCCCTTTGCATTATGCCAAATAATACTTTTGTTTGCCGGCCTGCCGAAAGGAGTATTTCCAATGGCCGCCGCTAAGTGGAAGAACGGCTGCCCAGCCAATCTCCCCCAGGCAATGGAGTGGTGCCTCGCCTTCGCCAAGGAGCGCCACAACCGATCCGCAGAGCGGGTGGCCGACCTAATGGGCCTGCCCAACAAATGGCGGCTCTACAAGTGGATGGAGGACGCCTCTCTCCCCACCCGCTACCTGCGCAGCTTCGAGCATGCCTGCGGCTGCGACTTCGTCACGCGCTATCTGGCGCACTCCGCCCACGAGCTACTGATCTCCATCCCCGTCGGCAAGCGGGTTGCCGCCTCCGACTTGCATACCTTGCAGGAGATGACTAACGACGCGGTAGGCGCCCTGATCGCCTTTGCCGCCGGCTCGGTGGGCGCGGAGGAAGTGATTGCCGCCACCACCCGCGCAATGGAGGGCCTGGCCTGGCACCGCGCCAACGCCGAGAAACACCACCAACCCGAACTGGAGCTGGACGCATGAGCCCGCAATACCTCGCCCCCTGGCGCCTGACCGCTGTTGGCTGCATCAAACACGATTTCGGCGTCCGCTTCTTCGCCGTTTCCTCAACCAACCCCTTGACCGGCGGGCTCTTCAAGCGCCATTGGGACGAGCCGAAATGAGCCGCGCCACCGACTACACCAGCGGCTGCCAGCAACGCATCCTCAAGGTGTTGATGGCCCTCGCCGGCCATGAGTTCTCCGGCATGGCGCCCTCTGAACTCGCCAAGGCCGCCGGCACCACGCAGCAGAACATCACCCGCGACCTGGACAACCTGAAGACCGCCGGCCTGGCCGAGCCCCTGGACAACGGCCGCTGGCGCCTTGGCCCCAAGGTGATCCAGGTGGCCGTGGCCTTCCAGCTCCACCTGGATCGCGCCCAGGGCCGACTGAACGGAATCAACCAACGCTACACCCGTAGCCCCAACTAGCAGGAGGCACCATGCCACGCAAGGCACCACCCACGGAAGTCAGCATCACCCCCGAAACCACCCGGCGCGGCCGCAAGCCCCTGGCGCCGCCGGAAGCCCCCATCGTCATCAATGACGAGGAGGTGCGCAAGGACTTGACCGCTGCCGACACTCTGGCAGCGATGTACCAGGAGGCCGGCAAGAACGCCCTGGCCCTGGCCACGCAGCTGGGCTATGAAGGGGTACTGAGCGTCGGCGCACTGGAAGATGAGATTCGCTTCTACCAGCGCCGCAGCGTGGAGGCCGCGCTGGAACTGGGTAAGCGGCTGATTCTTCTAAAAGAGCTTACCCCTCACGGGGAGTTCCAAAAGCGTATAGAGCTTCTCGGAATCCAGTACCGAATGGCTGCAAAGTTCATGGCAGCCACCCTGAAATTCTCAAATGTGAATTCGAGTTCACTTTTGAAGGCTGCCGGCACCCAAACCAAGATGCTCGAACTCCTCGTTCTCGACGACGGCGAGATCGAGGCCCTGGAGAACGGTGAGACGGTTCGCGGCTTGACCCTTGACGAGCTGGACACCATGTCGGTCTCCGAACTCAAGGCCGCCCTGCGGGAGGCCAAGGAAGATGCCGTCGCCAAGGATCGGCTGCTCACCGACAAGAACATCAAGATCGACGAGCTGTCGGCGAAGCTGGAAAAGAAGCCGAAGAAAGCCCACCACACGCCCTGGCCCGACGAGGTCGCCGGCCTCAAGGATGATCTGCTAACCCTGGGCAAGGTGATCGACGAGGCAATGAGCAAGCACCTCACGCTGATCGACGCCACCGATATCGAGATCGGCAAGCTGCCGAGCGACGAGAACGATCCGGCCTTCACCGGCTACAAGACCGTGGTGCATCACATCGGCGAGCAGGTGGAACGCCTCTGCACCCTTGCCGCCGGCCTGCGCTTTCACTACGAAACCCGCCTCGCTGGCTACATCGAACTCGACAAGACCAACATCCTCCCCCACGGGGATGAGGACTAAGGAGTCGTCATGCCGCTGGCACCCGACAACCGCGAGCACCTGGCCGATATTGCGCGCCGCCTGGAAGCGGCGCCGCAACGGGAAAAGGGTGCCATCGTCGACGCGGCGCGCTCCCTGTATGGCTGGAGCGTTTCAAAGCTCTATGCTCAGCTGCGCACCGTGGGCTGGAGCTCGGGCCGCAAGACGCGAGCCGACAAGGGCTCCACCTGTGTTCCGGTGCAGAACCTGGAAATGTTGGCGACGATGCAAAAGGAGTCGGTGCGCGCCAACGGCAAGCAGATCATGTTCACGCCTACCGGCGCCTCGGTGATGGCGGTCAATGACTTCTCGCTGCCGGTGTCGAATCGCCAGCTCAACCGTCTGATGCGCGATCGCAAGCTGGCTGTATCCATTCAGGCCCAGGCCGATGCGCCGGTGCGGCTGCGCAGCCTTCACCCCAACCATGTGCATCAGGTCGATCCCAGTCTCTGCGTCCTTTATTACATAAAAGGGAAGCAGGCGATCATGGAGGCCGACAAGTTCTACAAGAACAAGCTGGACAACTACGCCAAGATCAAGCTCAAGGTGTGGCGCTATGTTCTCTATGACCATGCCAGTGGCCTGCTGGTGGTGAAGTACTTCGAGGCGCGTGGCGAAAACCCATCCATCCTGTTCGAGTTCCTGATGTGGGCCTGGGGCCGCCAGCCTGGCCGCGAGTTCCACGGTGTTCCGCGCCTGCTGGTGTGGGACAAGGGCAGCGCCAATACCGCCACCACCATCAAGAGCCTGCTCAAGGCTCTGGAGGTCGAACCCATCGAACACGCTGCCGGACAGGCCCGCGTCAAGGGTGGCGTCGAGGTGGGCAACAACATCGTCGAGTGCAAATTCGAGAGCCGGCTCAAGTTCCAGCCGGTGAGCAGCGTCGAGGAACTCAATGCCGCCTGCCTCGCCTGGCAGAACGCCTTCAATGCCGATTTGATCCCGCGCGACAACAACGCCCTGCGTCGTCGCCGCATGGAACCGCAGCCGCGATACGCGCTCTGGCGCCGCATCCAGGCCAGCCAGTTGCGCATCCTTCCCGATATCGAAGTCTGCCGGCCGCTGCTGGAAGGCAAGGAGATCGAGCGCAAGGTTGGCCGCGATCTGCGCATCACCTTCCGTCACCCGGCCGCGGAGCGTACCTGCAGTTACAAAGTGGCGGGCCTGGACGGCATCTGCGCCGGTGACCTGGTGGCGGTGCGGCCGCTGCTGTTTGGTGACTGTGCGATCCATCTTCGCGTCCGCAAATACGACGGCGGCGATCTGTTCTTCCGCCTGGATGCCGAAGCGGCCCCCGATGAGTTTGGCTTCCCTACCGATGCTCCGGTGTGGGCCGAGAGCTTCAAGGCGCTGCCGCAGACCGATGCCGACCGCGCCGCCAAGCGCATGGATGCGCTGGCCTACCCCGATCAGGATGCGGATAAGGCGCGACAAAAGCAGGCCGCGCCGTTCGGTGGAACGCTCGATGCGCATTCCCACCTGGCCGATATCGCACTCCCCACGGGCCTGCCGCGTCGTGGATCGGAGATCAGCGTTCCCGATCGCATTCAGGTCGAAGCCCGGCCACTGAATCACGTCCAGATCGCGACGGCTCTGGCGCGGCGCGTGGATGGATGGGGAACCGATATGTACCTGCAGATGGTGAAGCTTTATCCAGACGGATGCCTGGAGGCCGATCTCGACCAGGTGGTCACACGCTTGAAGGGAGGGCCGCGCCTGGTGGCGGTGGCCTGAAAAGAATTGGGCCGCCGTGGTGGAACACGGCAGCCCAGGGTGGCCGGGAGTTGAAAGGACCGGCCGAATTGCAAATCGACTACGAGGACATTTTACCGATGAAACATAGAAACAACCAGGAGGCGAGCCATGAACGCCGCCGTCCTTAAATTCCGTGGGTGCGACTACATGCCGATCAAATTGAAGGGGGTACTTCTGGAACACGGCATTTCACAGCCGAAACTGGCTCACGCCATCCTGCAGAAGAACAATGCACCGCTCTCGAACGCGGCGATGTCGCTGCTTATCAACTGGGGCTATTACCCCAAGTCGACGCCGGAAAAGGAGATTCGCGACCAGGCCGAAGTCTTCCTGCGCGCTTCCGGCGTACCCGAGGAACAGATCGCAACGGCCTGGGATGCGGAAGGCGATGACCGCTTTCGCAAGAAGCAGCCGGTCGGCGCTCACCTCGGCAAGGCCGCCCCCAAGCCCGCCGGCTTTCGCCAACACAAACCCGAAATCGACCCTGTGGAGACCCAGATGCTTTCCCTCAACGCCAAACGCCATTTCCGCCTGTTCCGCGATCCGTTCCAGGATGAGGTGAATGGTCCTGATGATGTTTTCTTGTCGGCCGACATTCGCTACATCAGCGAGGCCATGTTCCAGACCGCCAAGCATGGCGGCTTCCTGGCGGCGATCGGCGAGTCCGGCGCCGGCAAGACAATCCTGCGCAAGCTTCTGCTGGACCGCGTTCGTGACATGCCGATCCGCGTCATCTTTCCCCAAACCCTCGATAAGCAGAAGCTCACGGCAACGTCGATCAGCAGCGCGGTAATCAACGACCTGGCCATCGGCACCAAGGTTCCTTCTTCGCCAGAAGCCCAGGCGCGCAAGGTTCGTGAATTGCTGCTCTCGTCTTCCCGCGCTGACTTCAATCATGTTCTGTTGATTGAAGAGGCTCACGATTTGACGATATCGACCCTCAAGCACCTGAAGCGTTTTTACGAAATTGAGGATGGCTTCCGCAAGCTGATTTCGATCATCTTGGTGGGACAGCCGGAACTCAAGAACAAACTGAACGAGAACATGTATCCCGACGCGCGGGAGGTGATTCGCCGCATCGAGGTGGCCGAGATGATGCCGCTGGATGGCGATCTAGAAAAGTATCTGACGCACAAGTTCAAGCGCCTGGAAATCGACCTCACCGCGATCTTTGCCGAGGATGCCTTCACCGGCATTCGCGATCGGCTCTCGAAGACGCGGTCCGGCGCACGGGCGGTGCAGTCTCAGCTCTACCCGCTGATGATCAACAACCTGGTGACCAAGGCGATGAACCGCGCTGCGGAGCTGGGAATTCCCCAGATCAGTGGCGATCTGGTACGGGAGGTGTGAGATGGCGACCTTACTCACTACGTCCAGCACTCCCCCTACCGATGCGCAGTCCGGGGCTACCCGCGCCCAGGGCTTGCTGCTCAACTTCATCGCTGCCGCCAACAGCTTGCTGCGCGATGGCTACGCGCCCGCTGAACTTCAGCCCGAAGCCCTCAGCACCAAGATGGCGATCTGGATCGTTCCCTGCCGCCGCCTGCTGCCGATGATCGAGTCGGGAGATGCCTTCTATTACCGCCAGGGCGTGGATTCCAACGGCCCCTATCGCTATGGCCAGTTCGACCGCCTGGGCGTGGCGGTGAAGTGGATCGAGCGGCCTGGCTGCTGCAACTGGAGCCACTGACATGAGCGACCGCCAATCCCTTGTACTCTCCACCCTCATCGCCTTCGCCGCCGGCATCCTGGCGATGAACGTGGTGCGCGACCACCGCGACAGCACTGCCGTGCAGCAGCTTGCTGCCGGCGTCAGCTACCTCGCCTCCCAGGAAGTCTGCGCCGCGATCAAGCCCGGCGAGAAGGCCATCCAGACCAATGACGGAAACGTCATCGACTGCCTGGTGTATGACAACGTCGGCTACGGTTCCGCCCCCCGGCTGATCCGCTCCATCACCGTGCCGCTGCTGTCCCATCCGCTTGGGGAGGGCAGGGAGTGAGCCGCGCCGTCGCTGTATTCAACGTTTCTTCCGGCTCTCATCGGGTTGCTGTTCGCGTCCTCAATACCGAGCGCGATGTGCATCAAGCGTGGGTGGCTCATCCAGGTTGCGGCCATCTCAAAAAGAATCAAATGGTCGTTGGCTTCTGCGTTCCAGCTCGCCGCAAGAACGGCAGGCCAATGATCGTTATCCCACGCGACGGAAACCTCTTCGATACCGTTCCTCACGAAGTCACTCATGCCGTACTAAACGGCAAGTCGGGGACTTATGAGGAAGAGGCTCTTGCCACCGCCATAGGCCAACTGTCGGCGGCCATTCTCGGCGAGATTTTCTATCGCGGACTGGAGGCCTGACATGCCTAAGACAAAACAGTGGACCTGCACCGAGGATAGGAGTGTCGTCGCCTTCGCCCAGGCAGGCAGTTCTATTGCTGAAATCGCCGAAATCATTGGCCGAAGCGCGGACGCCGTTCAATCGCGTGTCTGCTTTCTCCGGCAGTCTCTCGGGAATGAAGTCGTTCCCTATCGCCATAAAGGTCGGCCTGCTATTCAACCCAGCCCTGGTCCGGCGCGGGTTAATCAGGGAGGGCGCGGCGAGCAGAGAAAGCGCTTGTGTATGTGCTGCGGAAAAACCTTTCTCAGCGCCCATTCCATGAACCGTCTATGCACATCGTGCCGTACCAAAGACGTCAGCCCATTCTGTCCCGCCACTTAACGAGAGGAACCGCCATGTCACAGGAAAAGGCAGTCACCACCACCAGCCTGCGCCGCGTCCTACGGATCGGCGCCGCCAACGGAAAGAGCGTCAAGACACTCTGTTCTGAACTCGACACCACCGAGCGCGCCGTGCGCAATCTGGTGGACGAGTTGATCGACGAAGGTGTTCCCGTCTGCACCCACCCAGCGAAGGGCTACTGGATCGCCGCCACCCAGGCCGAAGTCGACGAAGCCGCCGAGTTCATCCGTGGCCGCGCCATCCACGGCCTCAGCCGCGTCAGCAAGCTGCGCGCCGCGTTCGGCAAGTTCACCGGCGTCGATGGTGACTGGGCCGAAGAAATCCCCGCCCTTTAACCCAAACATCTCCCACAACCAAGCGAGAAAACTCATGGCACAAAATACGAAAGTCCCGGAAGGCTACCGCGCCGATGCCAATGGCCGGCTGGTTCCCGAATCCATGATCAAACCCATCGACCGCGCCCGTGACGAACTGGTGCGTGAGCTGTGCAGTAAGGCAAAGGACGTGAGCATTTGCCTGTCCGTATTCAAGGACCGCGCGTTTTCCGACGTGGCCTCGTTCGTCGATTTGAGCGCGGAAGAGTATGGCGTCAAGCTGGGTGGAAAGAAAGGCAACCTGACCCTCTACAGCTTCGACGGTGCCTATAAGGTGCAGGTTGCCATTGCCGAGCATCTGGTGTTCGACGAGCGGCTGCAAGCCGCCAAACACCTGATCGACGAATGCATCATCGACTGGAGCCAGGGCAGTCGCGACGAAATCAAGGTGCTGGTGCAAGCGGCCTTCCAAACCGACAAGGAAGGCAAGATCAACACCGGCAGGGTGTTGGCCCTGCGCCGCCTCGACATCACCGATGAAAAGTGGCTCAAGGCCATGCGCGCCATCGGCGAGAGCCTTCAAGTGGTCGGCAGCAAGGAATACGTGCGCTTCTACGAGCGCGTCGGCGCCGACCAGTACCAGCCCATCAGCCTCGACGTGGCGGCGGTGTGACATGAATCGTACAGAACACATTTTATGCTGCCTGGCCGAAGAAGCTGCCGAGGTAGGTCACCGCGTTAGTAAGGCGCTGCGATTTGGCCTTTCTGAAATCCAGGAAGGACAAGCGCTGACCAATGCGCAGCGAATTACTCAGGAGCTCAACGACTTGCTCGCCATCGTCGAGCTCCTGGAAGAAGTCGACGTCCTCGACAGATCAACCGACATCCACGCGATAGACCGGAAGAAGAACAAGGTGCTGGCCCACATGGCATATGCGGAGCGCTGTGGGACGCTGACGCCATGAACGCCCTCTACCTGTTCTCAGCGACATACGTCCTGGTGCTGTTCCTCGGCCTCCAGTCGCTCAACGTGAATGGCGGTCACCGCCTTCTGGCGGCTCTGACCAGCTTCGGCATCGCCGCCGCGAACATCGCCGTGCTGAAGATCATGCCCGGCCCCACCGGCTGGCTTGAAGTCACCGCCTACCTGGTGGGTGGGCCGCTCGGCATCGTCACCTCCATGTCACTTCATCCGTGGCTTGCCAGCCGCCTGGGGAAAAAGCAATGAGCGTGACGGATGCTAATATGATCGCCATCCTGAAGGCGTCGATTCTCAACATTGGACGCCTGCTGCCCTATGGCTATGAGATCACCTTCTACCGTGAGGATGGAGACGATCGCGCTCGTATGTTTCAGCTGGCGCCGGACGGAACCGGAACGGAATACGCCTTTACCCTTCCGGGCGATATCTTCGATGTCACCGCCGCCGGGGCTAAAGGCGATTCCATAAAAGCAGCCCTCATGGAGATGGACGCCAAGGCGCCAACTCCGATTGCCCAGGCCATTCACTACCCAGACTGCTGGGACACCACCGCCTACCCCGACCTGGAATCGGCTCTGCGGGAACTGGCGTACTGGTTTCTGTGCAGCAACCAGGAGTGCAATGGGGGCGCGGCATCGGTGGTTAGATCAGCCGAGGGCACGTGCTATTTCCCGAACAACGCCGAACCTACGGCCATTGACCACCAGGACGACGGCGAAGGCTGCAAGGGCCTTTTCAGCGAAGAGGAGCGGCACCTATGATCCCGACCAAACAGACCGTGCTGCATGACCCAGCCAACGGTCTGCACGGAAACTGTCTTTCTGCGGTGATCGCCTCCCTGCTGCACTTGCCGATTGACGATGTTCCTATTTTCTCTTCCCCGATGACGTGGGTTGAGGACCTGAATGCCTGGTTGCGTCAATTCGGCCTGGCGTACTGCATGGTGTTGGACTTCGATTGCCAAATTGATGCCTACGGAATTAAGGGCTTATGGCATGAGGTGTCCGGGAACACCAACCGCAGCAAAGACGTTATCCACGCCTGCGTTGCCAAGGATGGTGAGTTTGTCTTTGATCCACACCCCGACGATACGGGGCTGACCAAGATCACATGCCACGGATTTTTCATTGCACTGGAGCCGTGGCGCATTGTCGAGGATAGGCATCTATGAGCTATATCGGCCCAACCACCGACGAAGTGCTGATTGACGACATAAAGCGCTGCCTGCGCAACCTGGTGGCCACCATCGACCTCCACACCGACTGCATGACAAACCAGATCGACCGCGAGGCCCTGGACCCCTATATCGAGCAAGCCGAAGACCTGCTCGGTGAGCGCCTGGAGGAGATCATCAAATGAATCCTTCCGCCCAACCCCTGGCTTACCGTGGCCTACGTCCCGTCGCCGACCTCGCCAAAGACCGCCCTCACGGTGACCGCTTGCGCTATTTGTCTGGATGCCGCTGCGACGAATGCCGTCGCGCTAACACAAATTACGAGAAGGCACGGGCTGCGGCACGAAAATCCGGCGACTGGAATGGCATCGTTTCTGCCAGTAGGGCCCAGAAACATATCAAAGCCCTTTCCGCTCACGGCATTGGTCGCCGCGCGGTAGGAGATGTCTGCGGCGTCGCTGAAACCACCCTGGTCGAGATAATTTCCGGGCGTAAAAAGAACATCCGGGCCCGCACCGAGCGGGCCATTCTTGCGGTGACCCGAGACGCCGCAGCAGATCGCGCCTTGATCGATGCCTCGCCGACATGGAAACTTCTGGATGAGTTGATCGCCAATGGCTACACAAAATCCTACCTGGCAGCCCAACTCGGGTACAAGACGCGGGCTCTCCAACTGAATCGCAAGCTGGTTACGGTGCGCAACGCCTACGAAGTACAGCGGCTCTTTGAAAAACTAAGAACAGTGCCTGCTGGGCCCACGCTGAAGCGTCTCGATATGCTGGTGGATGAGGGTTATACCAGCCGGCAGATACACGACAGGTTCTCCGTTCTCGCGGCATCTCTCGGAATCCAAGGGCTTGAGCTGACCAGCCACAAGGGACAAGTCCGCGCTGACACGGCCCGCGTTGTTGAACGTCTTTACGCTCAACTGACGGAGTAGCGACGTGGCCACCGCATCTACCCTTCGCAAGAATGAGCTTGCCCAGATCCACATCGCCAAGGGCGAATTGTGCCTGGACGACGAAACCTATCGCGACATGCTCTGGCAAGTCGCCAAGGTACGTTCCGCCAGCGATTTAGACTGGGCCGGCCGCAAACGCGTTCTCGACCACTTCCAGTCAAAGGGCTGGAAGAAGAAGCCCGCGAAGAAGGCCGGCGCCAGGCCGATGGCCAACGATGCCCAGGCGAAGATGATCCGAGGCCTCTGGATTGAGCTTCACCAGGCCGGAATCGTCGAGGATGGATCGGAAGCCGCCCTAGCTTCATTCATCAAGCGCCAGGCCCGCGTAGAGGCCTTACAGTGGCTTTCCGGCGCCCAGGCCAGCCAGGTTATCGAGTCGCTGAAGAAGTGGCTGCAACGCTCCCGGAGCGCCGCATGAGCCCCATCGGAGAACTTAAAGAGCCCGAGCTGCTCACCGATCTAGCCGCCCACGTTTCCGCCACCGTCCGCGACCTGATGGAAGTCTCCCCAGAAATCGCCGACATGGTCGGCTCCGAGGTCGCTGGCCTAATGGCCCAGAATTGGGGCGGCCAGGTTATCTACGTCCCGGCTGGAATCTTCTACCGGGTATCCAAGCTGCACCAGGAAATCTACGAGCGCTTCAATGGGCGCAACCACAACGAACTCGCCAAAGAGTTCCACGTTTCCCGCCAGTGGATCTACCGGGTAGTGAAGCGCATGCGAGCCGCCGACCTCGCCAAGCGCCAGGGCAATCTATTCGAGCCTCCCTGCCCAACCGAATAGCCCGCCCACGTTTTACCCGCTGCAAGTCCGTTTAATATCCCCTCCCTGCAAATCCCGGTACGTTCCGCCTCATCCCGGAATTATTGCAGCCATCCCCCAGTAGTTATCTCATCTCCTCTCACCGTATTCCTTCTCGACGCGGCAGACGCGAACGCGAAAACTCGCATACCAGTCCTGCGCCCGTTTCTGGGCTTCACGGTGGAAGGCATTCTGTTTCCAGGCGGCGATGGCCTCCAGGCTGGACCAGTAGGAAACCGAGATGCCGATCTCCTGACGTGCACTCTCGAAACCGAGAAAGCCCGGTTGCTGCCGGGCGAGTTCCAGAACATGCGCTGCCATTTCGCCATAGCCTTCGTCGCCTTCAGCGCGAATGGACGTAAATATCACGGCAAAGTAGGGCGTTGGTGGTGTGGCGGCGAGGGACATCGTTGGTACTCCTTCAAGTGCGCGTGAGGTCGTCGAGCAGTTGGCGCAGATCGGCCACCTGAGACTCCAGGTCGGCGACGCGCCGTTCCAATGCCTCCACTCGACTGTCGCCGACGGGGGCGTCAGGTATCGCCTCCTTCACACTTACCTCCAGCCCCGCCACCTCGCCACAGAAGGTGTGGGCATAGCGGCTCTCACGCTTGCCGGGTTCGCGGGCGAGCTTGACGACGTAGGGACCGTCTTCGCGGGTGGCTAGATGGTCGAGGGTTTCCTCGACTTGGACCGCATCGCGGAAGGGAGCGAGGCGGCTGGCGCGGCTACGCAACTCGCCAGGGGTTTGCGGGCCACGCAGGAATAGCTCGCAGACGATGGCGAGTTCCTGGGGCGTGAACTTGAGGGTGCCGTAATTGGTGTTGCAGAAGCGGTGCTGGTATTTGGACACGCGACTGCCGTAGCCAGCGGCGACATTGACCTGGTAGCGGGCAATCAGACTATCCACTGCGGCTTGCACCTGGGTCTCGTCCAGGTCGAGCACCGGCTCCCGGTTGCTCTTCTGGTTGCAGGCGTTGGTGAGGGCGTTGAGGGAGAGGGGGTACTGCTCCGGGGTAGTGATTTCCTTCTCGATCAGGCAGCCGAGAATACGGGTGTCGAGGGGAGTGAGTTCGATGGTCATTTGGCGGCCTCTATGTGTTCGAGCAGGAGTTGTACGCTCTGGGTGCCGTTCCATTCGTTGATGTCGGGACGAAAGGCGACGCGGACCTTGGGTGGTGCGGGTTCGGCCCAGTCGAAGCGGATGGCGTCGAAGCGGGCGCTGCCCTTCTTCAGAGAGAGCTTCAGGTGTTTGTCTTTCAGCAGGCGCTGGTTCTCGACCTGGAACACGTCGTCGAAAATCGGTGCCGGGAAGGCTTGGCCCCAGACCGCCTGTTGCAACAGGCGCACGGTGGGAACGCCGAAATAGCCGCCTTCGAGGGGGCCATCGGTTTCCAGGCGGCGGGTGAGCTGGGCCGGGGTCAGGAGTTCCCGCGCCACGGTCTCGAAGGCGGCCTCGAACACCGGAATGTCAGCCTCAAGCAAGGTCACGCCGGCAGCAGCAGCGTGGCCGCCGAAACGCTTGAGCAGGGTCGGGTGGCGCTTCGCCATGAGGTCGAGGGCATCGCGCAGATGCAGGCCGCCGATGGAGCGGCCGGAGCCCTTGGCTTCGCCGTTCTCGCCGCGGGCGAAGGCGAAGGTGGGGCGATGGTGCTTGTCCTTGGTGCGGCCGGCGAGGATGCCGACCACCCCCTGATGCCAGGCCGGGTCGAACAGGGTCAGGCTGGCGCGTTCGCCGGGCTCAAGGTCGGCCAGCAGCACGGCGGCGTCTTCGCGCATCTCGGCTTCGATGCTGCGGCGCTCGCGGTTGAGAGTGTCGAGCCGCTGGGCGATGTTCATGGCCCGGGCCGGATCGTCGGTAATCAGGGCTTCGATGCCCAGCGCCATGTCGGAAAGGCGGCCGGCGGCGTTGAGGCGCGGGCCGAGGGTGAAGCCGAGGTCGAAGGTGGCGGCCCGCGCCGGGTCGCGCCCGGCCATGCGCAGCAGGGCGGCGAGGCCCGCTTGCAGGCGTCCTTCGCGGATGCGGGCGAGGCCCTGGGTGACGAGGATGCGGTTGTTGCGGTCCAGGGGCACCACGTCGGCAACGGTGCCCAGGGCGACGAGGTCGAGCAGGGCGCCGAGGTTGGGTTCGCGCTGGGTCGCGAAAGCACCGCGCCGACGCAGTTCGGCGCGCAGGGCGAGCATGACGTAGAACATGACGCCGACGCCGGCCAGGGCTTTGCTCGGGAAGCGGCAGCCGGGCTGGTTGGGATTGACGATAACGGCAGCCTCGGGAAGCTCCGGGCCGGGCAGATGGTGGTCGGTGACCAGCGTACTTATGCCGAGGCGGCGCGCTTCGGCGACGCCTTCGACGCTGGCGATGCCGTTGTCTACGGTGATGATGAGGTCGGGCTTGCCACTCGGGTGCTGGGCCGCGAGGCGCACCACTTCCGGCGAGAGGCCGTAGCCGAGCTTGAAGCGGTCGGGGACGATGTAATCCACCGTGGCGCCGAGCTGGCGCAGGGCGCGGATGCCGACGGCGCAGGCGGTGGCGCCGTCGCAGTCGTAGTCGGCGACGATCAGCAGGCGGCGCTTGGCCGCGAGGCTGTCGGCCAACAGTTTTGCCGCGTCTTCGGCGCCCTTGAGTTGTTCCGGCGGGATCAGGGCCGTGAGGCGGGTGTCGAGGTCGTCGGTGGTCTGGATGCCCCGTGCGGCGTAAAGGCGGGCCAGCAGCGGATCGACGCCCGATTGTTCGAGCATCATGCGCGCCTTGGTCGGCACCGGGCGTTGGATCAGGGTGCTCATGGCAGTTCCTCGGCCAGGCGCGCCAGGGACAGGGGTTTGCGCCAAAATTTCCAGGTGCCGCCGGCGGCAGTGTTGATCGTCAGGCTGGCGTGGTCGCCGAGGGCGATCAGGCTGAGAGCGTCAATGCGGCGGTTGTCGAGGGCGGCGAGCAGGGGGGCGAACCAGTTGTGTTCGAGGCCTTGCAAGGCCTCGCGCCAGGCCAGGGCATCGTGGCGCTGGGAGGGCAGGTACAGATCATCGGCAATGGCTAGGGCGTGGCCGGGGCCGGTGGGCAAGTCGGCCAGGGCAGGGCAGAGGGCCATGTCGTAGCTGGCCGCGAAGCCGCGTGGAATGGCGTTCTCCCACAGGGCATGGCTGAAAGGCGCGTGGAGTGGCGCTTCCAGGGCACCCTCACCCCAGAGCCAGATGGTGTTTGTCTCCGGGAGGCCCTTGGCCTGGCGCGCCCGATTTACGGCGTGTCCGTGCAGGGTCATTTCTGCTTCCATGAGCCGCTTTTGCCAGGGGCGGGCAGCCTCGCCCCGGGGCAGCAGGGACTTGATGTCGTGGCCCAGAGCCTGGGGCAGGGGCGTGGTGGCGAAGGCCGGCGGCGCGGCCAGCGTCAGCAGCCACTGGCCGGGAGCGGCTTCATGCCAGTCGCCCAGGTCGGTGAACAGGGGCGCGAGATCGGCGGCGAGGACATGGCTCTCGTCGGCGTCAAGGCTCACCGGGTCGAGGCTCATGGCGCTTTGGCCGAGGCTGAGATGGGCGGCGTCGAGACAGAGGGCGTGTTGTGATTCGACGCCGGCAGAGCGGGCGCGCCAGGTGGCGGCGGGCCAGCCGCTGAAGCCGAGGCTTTGTGCCAGCCAGCCTTCAAGCCCAACGCCGGCGCCGAGTGCACGTTGGCCGCGTCCGAGCAGACAGGCGAGGGCCGGGAGGTCGAGATCGAAAGTGCTGTCGATGAGGGCTTGCCGGGGCCAGAGCAGGCCGGGCAGAACGAGGGTAACGCGCATGGCGGTCATGTTAACATGCGGCCTCCATGCGCTATGAAACCCTAATCGGCCTCCGCTACACCCGCGCCTCCAAGCGCAGCCGCAGCCACAATCCCTTCATTTCCTTCATCTCTTTCATGTCGGTGGCGGGTATCGCCCTCGGCGTGGCGGCGCTGATCGTGGTGCTGTCGGTAATGAACGGCTTCCAGAAGGAGTTGCGGACGCGGATACTCAGTGTCGCCTCCCATATCCAGGTCAGCGGCGCCGATGGTGAACTTGCCAACTGGCCGGCGGCGGTGCAGTCTGCCGCGCGCCATCCCCGCGTCCAGGCCGCCGCGCCCTTCGTCCAGGCCCAGGGATTGCTGTCCTACGATCAGCAAGTGCGTGGCGTCATGGTGCGCGGCATCCTGCCCGAAGCAGAGCATAAGGTGGCCGACTTCGCCAGCCACATGAAAAGCGGTTCCATGGATGACCTCAAGCCGGGCGAATTCGGCATGGTGCTGGGGGCCGAGATGGCCAAGGCGCTGCGGGTGCTGCCCGGCGACAAGGTGACGCTGATGGCGCCGCAAGGCTTGGTGACGCCGGCGGCGGTGCTGCCGCGGCTGAAGCAGTTCCGCGTCGTCGGCATTTTCGAGGTGGGTATGTTCGAGTACGACTCGGGCCTGGCGCTGATTCACATGGAAGACGCGCAAAAGCTCTACCGCATGGGCGACAACGTCTCCGGGGTTCGGCTCAAGGTCGATGATCTGTTCGCCGCGCCGCGCATCGGCCGTGAGCTGTTCCGCTTCTTCGATGGCGACTTCTTCATTTCCGATTGGACCCGCAGCCATGCCAACTTCTTTCGCGCGGTGGAGATCGAGAAGCGCATGATGTTCCTGATTCTGCTGCTGATTGTCGCCGTGGCGGCGTTCAACATCGTCTCCACCCTGGTCATGGCGGTGACCGAGAAGCAGGCCGACATCGCCATCCTGCGCACCCTCGGCGCGACGCCGGGTAGCATCATGCGGATATTCATGGTGCAGGGGGTGCTGATCGGTCTCTTCGGCATGGTGCTGGGCGTGGGTGGCGGCGTGCTGCTGGCTCTGAACGTGGATGTGGTGGTGCCGGCCATCGAAAGCGTGTTCCATGTGCAGTTCCTCGACAAGCAGGTGTATTACATCTCCGACCTGCCCTCCGACCTGCAATGGCCGGACGTGGGCGTGATTGCTGGGGTGTCCTTCCTGCTTACCCTGCTGGCCACCCTGTATCCGAGCTGGCGCGCGTCGCGCATTAATCCGGCTGAGGCACTGCGTTATGAGTGAGATTGTCCTCGCCGCCCAGGGCCTGACCAAGTCCTTTACCGAGGGCAGTCTCGACGTCACCGTGTTGCGCGGCGTCGATCTGCAACTGGTCAAGGGCGAATGCGTTGCCATCATTGGCGCCAGCGGTTCCGGCAAGAGCACCCTGCTGCATCTGCTGGGGGGGCTGGACAAGCCGACGGCGGGCAGTGTCAATCTGCTTGGCCGCGATCTGGCGACCCTGCCGGAGCCCGATCGTTGTCAGGTGCGCAATGAATCCCTCGGCTTCGTCTATCAGTTTCACCACCTGCTGCCGGAATTCACCGCCCTGGAAAACGTCGCCATGCCGCTGCTGATTCGTCGCCTGCCCCCGACCGAGGCAGAGGCGCGGGCGCGGGAGGTGTTGCAGCAAGTCGGTCTTGGCGAGCGGGTGCGTCATCGTCCTGGCGAACTTTCGGGCGGCGAACGTCAGCGCACCGCCGTGGCGCGGGCCCTGGTGACGCGACCGGCCTGCCTGCTGGCCGATGAACCGACGGGCAACCTGGACCGCAGCACCGCCACTGCGGTGTTCGAGCTGATGATTTCTCTCTGCCGCAGTCAGGGCCTCGCCCTGGTGGTGGTGACCCACGATGCCGAACTGGCCGCCCAGGCCGACCGGGTGCTGCGTATACAGGACGGGGTGCTGACCGACTGATGGATAGTGTCGAGTTGGATGCGCGAGACTTCTTTGCCGATCTTGGCAAGCTGCCGGACCATGAGTATTCGTCGCAGCCTTGTGGCGATTACGGTCCTCAGGATGTCGTTGTGAGCTTTGCCGACGGGCGGGAGTTTCGGTGCTCGTTTTCCACCGCCTTTCGCAGCCCCTACAACCCGGCGGTGGTGCAAGTTCGGCTAAGCAACATCACCACCTGGGTGGACGGTACGGCCATGACCTCGCTGGAACGGCGCCAGGTGGCAGGAATCGTCTGCTCCCACGAAGAGTCCCAGCTCTGGCAATGAACCATCATCCGCGACGAGCGCTTCGGGAACCGACGAACCCTGGGCGCGGATCGTGCCGGCGCAAAATTTTTCGCTGTAACGTAATACCAGTAGGTATCTTATGGGTATAGTGTTGTCCTAGACTTTCGCTATAGTGAGAGCATTCGGGTCTGAGGGGCGCTTTTGGGGCAGCGTCCGTCAGTCGATGGAGATGCAAGAGGAGACTCCTCGTTTAAATGGATAAACCGACCAAACAATTGACCATCAAGCGTTCCTGGCTGCTGCTGGTGATTGTTGCCGCCTTTATTCTCGGTATGCTGGTGCGTTGCCCGTCCCTGCGCGCCGAACTTCTCGGTTTCGCCGGATGGAGTGAACACGATACGCTGCGACTTGCCGCCTATGAAGGCGATGTCGGCGCCCTCGAATGGATCGCCCACGACAAGGGCTTCTTCGAGCAGGCCGGACTGACAGTGGATATCAAGGGCTACGCCTCCGGCAAGGAGGCCGGTGATGCCCTCCGCTCAGGTCTCGCGGATGTGAGCACCGCCTCGGAATTCGTTCTGGCGACGCGCAGTTTTGCCGAGCCTGATCTGCGGGTGCTGGCCAACATCAGCTATTACCGCAACAAGGGCATCGTCGCCCGCCGCGATC
>Ga0316605_10000185_pt1 | contig 56405 bp, 42 predicted proteins | sample OWC_soil_day20_n_FD_207666 | JGI IMG/M metagenome (GOLD analysis project Ga0316605, IMG submission 207666) | Wetland soil microbial communities from Old Woman Creek delta, Ohio, United States - OWC_soil_day20_noCT | ecosystem: Environmental > Terrestrial > Soil > Wetlands | place: USA: Ohio...
CGGACTATTGTATCAGTGGACACGGCGTCGTCGTTATACCCGGTAAGTCTTAACTTTCCAGCAGATTTTTTACAGCTTCATGTACCGTCCCGAAGTTGAATTGTTCCCTGATACTGTCCATGTATATCTTTATACGGTCATTACACAGATTTCCGATGCTGCCTTCATGCGTGTGACGGATGTCTTTCACCGGCTTGAAATTGCCGGCTTCAATGGCAAGTCCGACCTTTTTGTATGCATCGCGGAAAGGCATTCCTTCAGCGGCAAGCCGGTTAACCTCTTCGACACTGAACAGATAATCGTACTTCGGATCATCCAGAATGTTTTGTTTCACTTCCACCCGTTGCAGCATCATTGAAACCATTTCCAGACAGTCATTCAGTTCGGCAAATGCAGGAATGAATACCTCTTTGATAATTTGTAAATCACGGAAATAACCGGAAGTCAGATTGTTGGTAATCAAAGTTATCTGTTGTGGCAGTGACTGGATTTTATTGCATTTGGCGCGGGTGAGTTCAAATACATCCGGATTTTTTTTGTGCGGCATAATGCTTGAACCGGTGGTAAACTCATCAGGCAGTTTGATGAAACCAAAGTTTTGCGAAGAAAACAAACAGGCGTCAAAAGCCAGCTTTGAAACTGTAGCAGCTACGCCGGCAAGGGCACTTGCAACGATGCGTTCCATTTTTCCACGACCCATCTGGGCATAAACCACGTTGTAATTCATGGTGTCGAAACCAAGCAAGTCGGTGGTCATCTGACGGTTGAGCGGAAATGACGATCCATATCCCGCTGCCGAACCGAGCGGATTTCGGTTGGTGATTTTCCAGGCAGAAAGCATAAGTTGCAGGTCGTCGGCTAAGCTCTCGGCGTAAGCGCCAAACCAAAGCCCGAATGACGATGGCATGGCAATCTGCAGGTGAGTGTAACCCGGAAGCAGTATGTTTTTGTATTTTTCACTTTGTTCAATCAGCACATCAAAGAGTCCGGATACAGCCTCAACTGTTTTTTCAATTTCAGCACGGGCAAAAAGTTTCAGATCAACCAGGACCTGATCGTTGCGTGAGCGTCCGCTGTGTATTTTTTTTCCAACATCACCCAGTTTGCGGGTAAGCATCAGTTCTACCTGCGAGTGTACATCCTCGATGCCCTCTTCTATTTCAAATTCATTATTTTCAATCAGATGATAAATATTTTTCAACTCAGCCAGCAGCAGTGGAAGTTCCTCTTTGGCCAGTAAACCAACCGATTCGAGCATCTGTATATGAGCCATGGAGCCCAAAACATCATATTTTGCCAGATAAATATCCATTTCACGGTCACGACCGACAGTGAATTTTTCAATTTTTTCATTTACCTGTATTGATTTCTCCCAAAGTTTCATGATATTCTTCTCTCCTGTATTTCTCCCTGAATGGGATTTTTATTAAATTATTTTATTGATAAATAATATGAGACAAATTTCAAAAGCTTTATTTCCCGATTTGGTTTGTCAGATACTGGACTAAAGTGTCCGCAATAGTATTAATACCTTTTTTCAACTTGCTGTCAACCATCACTTTAATCATCGTCGGTATGTCGGCTTTCAGGGTCAGTTTCATTCGTGTATCAGTTTCTGAGACCTGCACCAGTTGTATCCAGCCGTTAACAGCTACAGGAGAGTTTTCGGCTTCCAGTTTGATGGTTTTAAACGGTTCGCGTTCGATGATCCGGAAACCAATTCGGCCTATTCCTTCGACGGTAAACCGGCATGAATCTTCATCAAACTCCACGTCTTTCAGCATCTGGTTCAGTTTTTCCTGAGCGTCAGCATTCAGATTCTGAAGATTATTGAAATTTGACAGGTTGCTTAATATGTTAAAAACCACTTCTCCGGAAGAAGAAATGGTTTTAATATCACTTTCGTATGTTGTCATTGATTATGCTTAATAAAATGAGACTTTTTTCAGTGAAATTGATTATTTTTTCCAAACTGACGGATTTTGTCTCCATTCTTTCAGTGTTTCCACATCTTTTTCGGCGATGTAGTTTGTGGCAAGTGCTTCAGTAAGTACGGCATCGTAGTTGCTCAGAGCTGTCAGTTTTACTTTAGCATTTTTGAACTTCTCATCGGCCAATGCGAAACCATAAGTGAATATCGCCACCATTCCCAATACTTCCGAACCATCTTTACGGATTGCTTCCACGGCTTTCAGGCTGCTGCCACCTGTAGATATCAGGTCTTCGATAATCACCACTTTTTGTTTTGGTTTCAAATCGCCTTCAATAAGGTTTTCCAATCCGTGATCTTTGGGACTGGAGCGTACATATACAAAAGGCAATCCAAGCTCATCGGCAACCATAGCACCCTGGGCAATCGCACCAGTAGCTACCCCTGCAATAACTTCTACATCGGGATACAGGTCAATAATAGTGCGTATCAGTTCTACTTTGATGTAGTTGCGGATTGCGGGATATGACAGTGTTTTGCGGTTGTCGCAATATATGGGTGAATTCCAGCCCGAAGCCCAGACGAAAGGGTTATTGGGTTGTAATTTTACGGCTTTAACTTTTAATAGTTTTTCAGCTATCGATTTTTCGGATGATTTCATTTTTTTCTTGAATTAGATATTTGAAAAAGGCTGCACGAGCAGCACAAATTCAACTGTTTATATTTTGCAAAAGTACATAAACTAATTAATAATAAAAAGTTAAATGAATATGTTTTACAACAGCACCTGAAATGATTTCTTGTATTTCAATATCACATAATCGGAGGAAGAAAAGCATCTTCGATATGCTCAATGGAAAAGTTCTGACCCTTTGGAATAACCGATATGACGTCAAAGCGGGTTTCGCCCTGCCAGTTGTTTTTCATGATATATGCGTGAGCTGCATTTACCAGATTTTTTATTTTTCGCGGAGTAATGGCTTCCTTCGGGTGTTCGAAAAACTCGGTTGAGCGGGTTTTAACTTCCACGATGACGAGCATGTCGTCCTTTTCTGCCACAATATCAAGTTCAAGTTTTCCGGCTGTCCAGTTGGTTTCTCTGATTTTGTAGCCGTTATTGCGCAGAAAAGCTTGTGCGCGCTCTTCGCCGAGATTTCCCAGATCGTTGTGTTCTGCCATTTTATACTTACCAAATAATTGATTAAACAGCAAGCAAATACAAACCTGCAGTCAGGTGAAAATTGTAAAAAGTATTATCGCAAAAATACTCTTTTTCGGGAATTAATACTGAAATTCAACGATATAATATTATTTTTGTGGAAATTAATGAGAAAATGGCCAAGAAGAAAGAACTGAAACCCTCTCCAAATCCTGTTTTACTTCGAAAACACAGGCAGATATTCACCCTGAACGATAAGGAAAACAATGCGTTAAACCGATTTATTGAAAAATATAAAGTAAAAAACAAATCAAAATTTATTCGTGAAACCCTGATGACTGAAATTCTCCGTAAACTGGATGCTGACCAGCCAACTTTATTTGACAATATAAAATAACTCTATCGGTTTATGCATGTGATATTATTTATTTTAATTGCAATCATTCTCCTGATTTCGGGTTTTTTGTCTGCCTGGATCGTACAGTCAGGAAAAATCAACCGTCAGAAGGAAGTTTTTGAAACAGACCTGAGAGAACTCCGGGATGAAAAGAATACTGTTGAGAGTCAATATCTTGTCAGCCGTGAAAGATTGGATATAAAGACTGATGAATTGATGAAAGTCGGGGAGCAGTTGGTAAAAATAAACGCACTTGCCGAAAATCGCGGCATGGAAATTGTTGCACTTCAAACAGTAAACAGTAACCTGGAACAGCAACTGGAAAGCCAGAAGAAGGAACTGGTGGAGATACAAAGCCGTCTGACAGCTGAATTCGAGAACATTGCCACAAAAATATTAAAGGAGCGTTCGGATGAATTTTCAGTTACAAATCATAAAAGTTTGTCCCAGATTCTAAACCCCTTGCAGGACAAAATTATGCTTTTTGAGAAAAAAGTAGAAGAAACCTACGATAAGGATTTACGTGATAAAATAAGTTTACGGGAAGAAATAAAAAAACTCACAGAGTTGAATTCGCGGGTGAGCGATGAAGCCAACAACCTGACGAAAGCGCTCAAAGGAGATGTGAAGAAACAGGGGAACTGGGGTGAAGTGGTACTTGAACGTGTTCTGGAACGCTCGGGACTGACAAAAGGGCAGGAGTACGAAACTCAGGAAGAAATTCAGGCAGGCGATAATTCGCGGCAACGGCCCGATGTAATTGTTCATTTGCCCGACGATAAACATATAATAATTGACTCGAAAGTTTCGTTAATTGCTTATGAACGGTTTTCTTCAGCCGAAACACCCGAAGAACAAAACCGTCACCTGAAAGAGCATATCGGTTCGCTCAGGGCGCATGTGAAGGAATTGAGTGATAAAAACTATCAGGATGGATTGAAAATTAATTCACCTGATTTTGTGCTGATGTTTTTGCCGGTTGAAGCTTCGTTTTCGGTGGCGGTTCAGTCAGATAATGAGTTGTTTGCCTATGCCTGGGAACGGAAAATTGTAGTGGTAAGCCCCACTACACTGCTGGCTACGCTGAGAACCATTTCATCCATCTGGCGACAGGAAAATCAAACCCGAAACGCACAGGAAATTGCACGCCTGAGCAAAGCGCTGCATGATAAGTTTCTGGCTTTTATTGACGATATGTCGAAAATTAAAACGAACCTTGACCGTGCTTCGGGAGCATACGACGATGCTCTGAAAAAAATGAAAGATGGCAAAGGGAATATAATTCGTACTGCAGAACGGATTCAGGAACTTGGAGGTATTGATGGAAAAAAGTCACTGCCGGCTGATTACGAGATTTTTTGACAGTCCCCAGGGTGTATCAAATAGCCATATGACTTGCAGTTTGAGATGAAAGGTTTAATATCTGTTTGTATTCCGCAATACATCATTCGGAATAACCAACATTCAACAAAAATGATGATTAACCAATAGAGGTGAGATGACGAAAGTTGCGAACCATATATAGAAAAATAATAGAACGCATGAGAAAGTATTTGAACATATTGGTAATAACTATAATATTAATATTTAGTTCCATAAAGGGTTTTTCGGCAGTCAATACACTTGCAATGCCCGATTCAATTATTACGCCCGTTTCGTTTGATTCTATCCTTAGTCAGAATCCGGATACAGTCCGGAATTCAGTAAATGATTCTACTAATATAATAACGGATACAGCCCCTCAGCAGCTCACAGGCAACAGTCACGTTCAGGAAATACCTGCATTCAAATATGTTATATTGCAATCAACCAAAACTTCTGATACAATTAATCATTATTTTGTCAATAATGATATTCTTAAACACAGGCTGGATTCACTGATGAAGTTTCCAGTCACACCAACTGATTCTTTAATGTATTCGGCCAATCCGTTTTTTTTACCGTTAGTATTTCTGGGTAAAGATCTGAAACCTGTTTGGGACGGGAAAATTGATTATATGAAGGAGTTTTATCCGAGAAGTTCGACCCGATTGTACCTGATACCTGAAAAAAATACCTCAACAGAATCGATGGTCTTTGAAACCAGAAAAATTGCCCGTGATTATATTTCGAATCATGCAGCACATCTGTACGAAACAACTATCGACCGATTGCCTGATCCCGGATCTTTTTTGCAAAAGTCAATCAGACGTAAACCTGTCGAAACATTTGCATTCGACGAAAACGGAGCTAAAGTCGATGTTAAAAAAATTGATGTTGTAAAACTGAAACAGCGGTACTGGAGTCCAAAAGCAACAGCATTAATGCAGTTTACGCAGAATTACATCTCGCAGAACTGGTATCAGGGTGGAAATTCGAATCTGGCGATATTGAATATCCTGACTGGAGAAATGAATTACGATAATAAAAAGAATGTTCAGTGGGAAAATAAACTGGAATGGCGAGCGGGATTTAATTCGGTCGACGGGGATACCATCCGAAAAATAAGTACCAACGATGATGTACTCAGGTATACTTCCAAGTTTGGTCTGAAAGCAGGCGGTAACTGGTACTATAGTGTTTCCGGAGATTTTTCCACACAATTATTTGACAACTATAAGGCTATCAATTCCACACAGTATAAAGCCAGGCTTTTGACTCCTTTCCGCGCAAATATCGGTATTGGTATGGATTATAAGTATAAGAAGCTCTTGTCTCTGATGATAGCACCTGTTTCTTTCAAATATATTTATGCCAATGACACTGTGAATGTAAATCCGAATCTGTTTGGTATTCAGAAGGGTCAAAATCAGTTGCGACAGCTTGGTAGTTCGTTCAGGGCACAGCTCGATTTTGATCCCACCCGCGAATGGCAGATTGATTCCAAACTTACCTTCTATACCGATTATAAGAAAGTGGAAATTGACCTGGAGGTTGTGAGCAACCTGACAATTAACCGCTTCATGTCAGTGCGTGTTGCCGTCAATCCCCGTTACGACAATACGGTAATTATGAAAAATGGAGAAAATGCCAAAATACAGTTCAAGCAACTGCTTAGTGTTGGTTTCTCCTACCGTTTATTATAAGTTATTATCTTTCAGTAATCTGTAAGTCAGTCTGTGATATGGCGTTACCCCGTACCTGGCTATTGCTTTGCGATGTTTTATGGTAGGGTAGGCCTTGTTTTTATCCCAGGCATATTGCGGATATTCGTCGTGAAGTTTCATCATTAATTCATCCCGATGAGTTTTAGCCAGCACTGAGGCTGCTGCAATCGACAAATATTTACTATCGCCTTTCACAATGGTCTGATGGGGAATTCCCTGATATTTTTTAAATTTATTTCCATCGACAATAATAAAAGCGGGTCTGACATCAAGTTTGTCAATTGCCCGATGCATTGCCAGGATAGAGGCGTTCAGTATATTAATTTCATCAATTTCCTTTTCACTCACCATTGCCACACTCCAGCTTACTGCTTCTTTTTCAATGATAATTCTGAGAGCATTCCGTTGATTTTCGGAGAGTTGCTTCGAATCGTTCAGTTCAGCACATTCAAAATCGGGTGGCAGAATGACAGCTGCAGCCACTACAGGACCAGCCAGACAACCGCGACCCGCTTCATCACAGCCGCATTCCGGAAATTGTCCGGAGTGATTCGACAGCAGATTAGTTTTTTTCATTTTCCATAGATGTTGATTGGTCGTCATTTTCATGCGTTTTGCTTTTCTGATAGGCTTCTTTCGAATGTTTCCAGAGCGAGGGTGCCAGTTTCAGAACCGGATAATAACCGACTGATTCTATTTTTGTTTCAGGTTTTTCCAGATGAAATTTTGTGTCGATTGCATCAAAAACGTTCATCAAAACACTGATAATAAAGGCAAATTTCAACGCGCCGAAAACACCTCCGAGCAAAGAATTAAGCCAACCTAAACTGATATTTGATATCAGTTTCTCAGCCATTCGGGAGAGCAGAAGTGCAATGACAATGGTGATAATAAATACAAAAACATAAGCCACTGTTGCCGATACTTTGTCGGAAACATTGAATAAGCCGACAAAAAAACCGGAAAATAACGAATTGAACATTTCAGCTGCTACAATTGCCAGTAACACAGCCACCAGTGAAACCACCTCTTTGACAAAGCCCCTGAAAAGTCCGAAAATAAGACCTAAAGCGATGGGTATGAAGATAAATAAATCGAAAGTATTCATACTGAATATTATTATATTATTCCGATTACAAATATCGGTAAAAAAATATAAACAGAAAAAAAGCATCCGTCGTCAGGATGCTTTTTTTCTGAAATATGACCATTTATATCAATGGACTAACAATTTGTGGGCTGTTCCGTTGATGCGAAGGATATATGCACCAGTGTCAACAGGTTGTACGAATTCGCCGGATGCTTTGGTCGAGCGCAGCAACTGACCCGACATGGTAAACAGGTCAATCTGAGCTTCCCCGTCGAACAAAGCTTTAATCGTCCGGTTTACTCCGCTGATTTTAATAGAAGGTTCGGGAGCATCAATGCCGGTTTGTTGGTCGTAAACGAATGTGGCAATGTAGTTTGCCGAATTGTTGCTGTCCCACAAGGTTACAGTTCCTTCTGTTGCGTTGAACCACACCTTCAGGTTGTAAGTTGTCCCTTTAGTCAGCGTGTAAGCGCTGAAAACATTTGTTCCGGCAGTACTTTTCCATTTTGATGATGTCGTGCCGTCGTTCGAATCCCATGGCAGGTTGATTTCATTTACAGCCAGATCGTCGATCTGATAAAACATTTTTACGGTTACACCATCCCTGACGGGTGCAGTAGTGAGTTCACCGCCGAGATAAAGAGGAGCAGTGATTGATCCCAGATTTTTTCCGTTGAAATTTTCGCTTTGATATGTTGCACTTGCATTGTACCATGCAGCAGTTGCAGGATCCTGTCCGGTGAAAATGTATGAACTCGAAATGCTTGATAGTGAAGGGGTTGTTGAACCATTGGCAGTGGATGTAACGGCAAATGAAGTAAAGTCCAGTTTTATTGTATAGTTACCAGATCCTGCTATGTTCATATTGGAAGGTGTGATATAATCCCACACAATGTTGGTTCCGTTCAAACTTACAATTTTGTAGTCGCCGGCTACAACATCGGCTGTATAAGTGGCTTCGGCAGTTGTCGAAGTCATGGATTTCATGCTGGCGGCATCCCATCCCCCTACCGAAGATCCTACAATATAAAATGTTTGTGCATCGCATAGAAAACTGATGGACGAACCATTGTCTTTTGCATAGAATTTTACGGCTTTTTCAGATGTCAGCGTGAATTTTGCATTTCCCCCACTTGCTCCATTCCATGTTCCGGTATATAAAACCTTGAATTCATAGTCGCCTGCCGGCAAGGTTCTCTCGAGCGAATATACACCCGATGTGCCTATTTCAGTCATCAGAAATGCAGAATTACTGTTATTCCAGTTATTGTCCGGAAAGGCACCTGTTACCGTCAGATCTGTTGCCAGAAGACTTGTACAAGTGAGAAGTAAAACACTTAATAAGAGAGTAAATTTTTTCATAAATAGTTATTTAAATGGTGAATAAAATGTTTTTTCTAATCAGTTACAAATTTACGACAAAAACAAAACAGTTATTCTGTGCAAATTAATGTAACTACTTAATTAAACTGCAATCGTTTTCGGGAATAAAAAAGCCGGCAGAAACTCTGTCGGCTTACTATCCGCGATTTAGTTGATTAAAAATACTTTATATCTTCCTTTTTGATGGAAGTAAGCAATTTGTTGGCCAGGCTACTGGCTCCGAAGCGGAATAACTTGTTGTCGAGCCATTCGTTACCGAGAATTTTTTTTACCAGCGTGTAGTGTTTTACGGCGTCATCGGTATTTGCTATCCCTCCGGCTGGTTTATAGCCTACTTTTATACCGGTTTTTTCATTCCATTCCCTGATTGCCTGACACATTACCCAGGTGGCTTCAGGAGTGGCTGCTACCGCAATTTTACCTGTTGAAGTTTTGATGAAATCAGCTCCTGCCTGCATGGCCAGTACGGCAGCTTTTTTTATGTTTGATGCAGTTTTGAGCGCACCCGTTTCGAGTATCACTTTCAGGTGGGCGTCCCTGCATGCCGATTTTATTTCGGTAAGTTCTTCATATACTTCGTCATATTTACCTTCAAGGAATTTACCGACCGAAATAACCACATCAATTTCTGTTGCACCTTCCATGACACACATCGAAGTCTCGGCAACTTTAATTTCAACAAATGTTTGTGATGCGGGGAAACCGGCCGATACGGCAGCAATACCAACCGGTTCGGTCAGAGATGCTTTCACAACCGGAACAAGCGCCGGATATATACAGATGGCAGCTACATTCGGAATATCGGGGTAGTTATTGTCAAAATTATTCACTTTTTCGACCATAGCTGTGATTTCGGCTTCAGTATCGGTTTCACGCAGCGAAGTGAGGTCTATCTGATTGAAACATTGTTTGTAAACCCCGATGTTGTTGTTTTCATCAAAATGTCCTGAAAGTATCTGTTCGACCTGTTTTTTTACTGCATCGTCGGTGATTGTGTCGCAGTTATATGCTTTAAATAGTTCTTCAAATTTGTTCATAATCTTTCTGTATTCAATGTTTTAATTTTTCATTTTCAAAATGTCTGTTGTTGTCACGATCTGTTTTCTTTAGGAGATTTTTTTCAAAGGCATCAGTCAGGTTCACTCCGGTTTGATTCGCCAGGCAAATCAGCACCCAGAGTACATCGGCCATTTCGTCTGCCAGAGAGTTGTTTTTATCAGTTTCCTTGAACGATTGTTCGCCGTAGGTGCGAACCATGATACGTGCCAGTTCGCCAACTTCTTCGGTTAGAATTCCCAGATTGGTCAGTTCGCCGAAATACCGGACACCGTATGTTTTAATCCATTCGTCCACTCGCGTTTGAGCTTCCTGTAAAGTCATGTTTAATCTTCGTTAAGGCGTGCAATAACAGTTTCGTTGCCGGTGGTTGATTCTCCGATTTCAACAAAAATCTCTGCATCAAGTGGCAGAAACATATCCACACGCGAGCCGAATTTGATGAAGCCTATATGTTCATTCAGGTGACAGGTTTTCCCAACGTGTGCATAAGTTACAATTCGCCGTGCCAACGCTCCGGCAATTTGTCTGACCAGTATCTGTGTTTTTGACGGCGTTTCAATCACAATGGTCGAACGTTCATTTTCGGTGCTTGATTTAGGCAGATAAGCGGCCATGTGCCGTCCGCTGTGATGGGCTGTCTTGATCACTTTTCCTGCCACAGGATACCAGTTAGCATGTACATTAAAAAGTGACATGAATATGGAAACCTGAATTCGCTTATCTCCGAAATATTCAAACTCATCAGTAGGTTCAATCACAACGACAGTACCATCGGCAGGGGCGATAATCAGGCTTGGATCGTCAATTTCGACAACCCGGCGCGGGTTGCGGAAAAAAAACATGACGAAAATCAGTAAAAATGCAGACAGAGTAATGTTGATTGCAAGAAATGGCTTAGGAAACTGCATATAGACTACAACATTCAAAACCAGCAGTAGTACCAGTGTAAATGCCAGTATCATTTTTCCTTCTTTATGTATCTTTATGTATTTCATCGATTTTTAATTTGATGGGTAAGCATGGTTGCCTGTAAAAAACGTTTAGTATTAACTAACAAAAGTAAGCATTTAAAATTAAATCAACAAGCTGACATCTGAATTTTTCAGTTATCACAAAATTGACTAACTTTGTAGCATTATTGTTGTTCGAAAACAACTTTCAGAATTCAATCCCTATATATTATGACAATCACATCACTTACCGCTATTTCTCCTGTTGACGGTCGTTACAGTTCCAAAACCGAAGCTTATGCCGCCTATTTTTCAGAATTTGCCCTTATACGTTTCCGCGTTCTGACAGAAGTTGAGTATTTTATTGCTTTGTGCGAATTGCCGCTCAAACAACTGGAATCTGTACCTGTAAATATTCTGCCAAAACTCAGAGAAATCTATGAAAAATTTTCGATCGGAGACGCTCAGAAAATCAAAGATATTGAGAAGGTTACAAATCATGATGTAAAAGCTGTTGAATATTTCTTAAAAGAGAAGTTTAATGAAATTGGATTGGGAGCTTATCGTGAATTTATTCATTTCGGACTTACGTCGCAGGATATCAATAATACATCGGTTCCGCTTTCCATCAAAAAAGGGATGGAAGAAGTCTATTATCCGGAACTTGACAATCTGATTTTAAAACTGCGCCGCATGGCCGACGAATGGCGCGATGTATCCATGCTGGCAAAAACTCACGGACAGCCAGCTTCACCTACACGTTTGGGTAAAGAGATTATGGTTTTTGTCAGCCGTCTGAATAAACAGCTCGAGTTGCTGAAAGCAGTACCTCAGTCGGTTAAGTTTGGTGGAGCTACCGGCAATTTTAATGCACATCATGTGGCTTATCCCAACATCGACTGGAAATTATTTGCCAACAAGTTTGCCCTCGAAAAACTTGGTCTGGAACGTGAGCAGTGGACTACGCAAATTTCAAATTACGACAATCTGGCGGCATTATTCGATGCCTTGGTTCGAATTAATACAATTCTGATTGATTTTTGCCGCGATATCTGGACCTATGTTTCCATGGAGTATTTCAAGCAAAAAATAAAAGCCGGTGAGGTGGGTTCCTCAGCGATGCCACATAAGGTTAATCCGATTGATTTCGAAAATGCTGAAGGAAACCTGGGTGTTGCTAACGCTATGTTCACTTTTCTGGCGCAGAAATTACCCGTTTCGCGCTTACAACGCGACCTCACCGACAGTACCGTGCTGCGAAATGTCGGAGTGCCATTCTCTCATACGCTGATTGCTACTCAAAGCATCCTGAAAGGACTTGATAAATTATTGCTCAATGAAACAGCTCTGTACCGCGACCTTGACAATACCTGGGCGGTCGTTGCTGAGGGCATTCAGACCATTCTCCGGCGGGAAGAATATCCGTCGCCTTACGAAGCACTGAAAGCGTTGACCCGTACCAACGAAGCAATCAATGAAAAAGCTATACGGGAATTCATTGATAAGCTGGATGTGAGCGATTCGGTGAAGGAGGAACTCCGTCGTATTACTCCACGAAACTATACAGGAATTTAAAATACTGGTCAAAAAAATTTTTAGTAATAAAATATTCAATCCGAAATGTTTGATTTCCTGACGCTTATTAAGCGGTTCGCACCACCCTACAAAAAATATATTTTTCTGAGTTTGGCATTTAATTTAATTTCAACCATATTCAGCCTCTTCTCGTTTGCAGCTATCATTCCTGTGCTTCAGATACTCTTTGGCCTTTCGAAGGCAGATGCAGTATATGTTTCGTGGAACTGGGGTGATGGACTTTCTGCCGTATTCACAGCAATAAAAAACAATCTGGGGTACTACGTGCAACAGCTTATAGAAAGCGCGGGACCCGGAATGGCTTTGCTTTATTTGGGACTTTTCCTGATTATTATGACTTTTTTCAAAACGGGAACCACCTATCTGGCTTCTTATTTTGTCATACCTATCCGAACTGGAGTTTTACGTGATTTGCGAAACAAAATGTATAAAAAGATCATTTCGCTGCCCATCGGCTTTTTTTCGGATGAGCGCAAGGGCGACATCATGTCTCGCATGACAGGTGATGTGGTTGAGGTGGAAGCTTCCATTATCAGTTCGCTGGATATGGTGTTGAAAAATCCGCTGATGATACTGGTCTATCTGATTGTGTTATTTGTCATGAGCTGGGAATTAACTCTTTTTGTGCTTGTTTTGCTGCCGGTAAGTGCCTGGCTGATAGGCGTTATCGGACGTTCACTCAAAAGACGATCGACTCTCGGGCAGGAACAAACCGGTGAACTGCTTTCGCAGATAGAAGAAACACTTGGAGGACTCAGGGTTGTAAAAGCTTTCAATGCCGAAGAAAAACTAACACAACGTTTCGGGACATTAAATGAAAAAATCCGGCATACATTCAACCGGATTCACCGAAAATATAATCTGGCACATCCGGTCAGCGAGTTGTTCGGGACGATTGTCATCGCTATACTTATATGGTTTGGAGGTAGTCTGATACTGCAACAGAACAGCAGCATCGGAGCCGCCGAGTTTATTTACTACCTGGTGATATTCTACAGCATAGTGCCTCCGGCTAAAGAACTTTCAAAAGCATCATACAGCATACAGAAAGGGATGGCTTCGCTCAACCGGATTGATAAAATTCTGATGCAGGAGAATAATATTCCTGACCCTGAAGTTCCTGCTGTACTACCCCCGACAATTGAAAAAATAGAATTCAAAGACCTTAGTTTCAGGTATCAGTCCGAATGGGTTTTAAAGCATATCAATCTGACAATCCCGTTGGGTAAAACGGTAGCTATTGTTGGGCAGTCCGGCTCTGGAAAATCCACACTGGTCGATTTGCTGCCCCGTTTTTATGATCCGGCAGAGGGAGGAATATATTTCAACAAAGTTAATATTAAAGATTATAGAAAGTCAGACATACGTTCGCTGATGGGAAATGTAAATCAGGAAGCAATCCTCTTCAACGATACATTTTATAATAATATAGCATTCGGTGTTGAGCTTGCTACTCGCGAGGAAGTTATCAATGCTGCAAAAATAGCCAACGCCCACGATTTCATTATGACAACAGAGAATGGTTATGAAACCTCTATCGGCGATCGGGGCAGTAAACTGTCGGGCGGCCAGCGTCAGCGCATCAGCATCGCGCGTGCCATTTTGAAAAATCCTCCGATATTAATTCTGGATGAAGCCACTTCGGCGCTGGATACAGAATCGGAATATCTTGTACAGGAAGCGCTGGATAATCTGATGAAAAACCGCACGACGGTTGTGGTTGCTCACCGTTTGTCCACCATCAAACGAGCCGATCTGATCTGTGTTCTGCATGAGGGGAAAATTGTAGAAAGGGGCAGGCATGAGGAGTTGATGAAACTGGGAGGCTACTATAAGAAGCTAGTCGATATGCAATCTTTCTGATAGTAAAAACCTTCCTTTCAGGGTTTTTACTGTTTTCGGTAACAAATTGAATACATTTTGCTGTTCAGGTCGATAGTCAGATTTTTATTTTCTTTCCATTTCTTATATCCTTCGGGGTTCAGAACCTGACCATCAGGTACAAACATAATGTTCTGATACTGTTCCATGATAAATTCAGGCAGAAAACCTGCATTGTTTATTTCGCTCAGTTCTTTGAAATATTTCTCGGCTGACGGGCTGACATACAGGCGGGGTTTCTTCTGCTGAATTTGTATAAATTCCCGAATGGATGCAATATGCATATTGAGATAAAGATCAGGGAAACCCGATGCCCGTTCGTTTGCCCTTACGTTGTATGTAGCCCAGTCAAGTTTTTTAAAAGCACTTGCCACCATCGCGGCAGTCATGACGGTATCTGCCAGTGCCGATCGCTCAAAATCAACGTTCGATTTCGGCAACAGTGGATTTAGCGATGTTAGCCACGAGGGATCAAAGGTATTTGTAAGGCTTTTTTCCAGTTCTGTCAATTCATTCGAATTGAGATTTTTGCTCCTGATTTTTATGTTCATCATCCAGGTTCCGCATTCATATATGCAAAGTTCTGTATGTGCTGTCTCAGAGAAGTCATATCTGCCTTTCACTCCATTGCAAATGTATTTCAAACCTTTGTGCTTTACAGGGATTGCCCTGGGCATAGAATCCACATTCTCTTCCTTTGTCAATTTTCTGATAGCGTTAAGATATTCATTCCGCAGACGGCCTTCTGTTCCCGTTTCATACCGATACAGACTGACGGAGATTTCATTTTTAGAGTCTGCTGAGTTGTAAATGACATCTATTTTTGAAGGATTATTTTGGGTGAAAATAATCTGGTTTCGCTGAAAGTCATTTAACCGGGAAGGAAATATAATCCGGCTTTGGGGGTGCAGAAAATCTGAGTTTATATTTGAAACCGGTTTAATTGAATTATCCGGTTCATTACCGGAAGCTTGTGTTGATAATTTTGAATTATTTTCTCTGTTTAAAGTGCGTTGAACTGAGACTGCGTTTTGAGCATTTGAATAAAAACTCAATATCACAGAAAATAGTAATGTTAGTTGAAATTTTGCAATCATATTAAAATTTTGATGGTTAAAGAACAAAAATAAGTATTTATTTTAAATAAATAAATATTCGGAAAAGCAGCAGTCGCTTTACCGGATCGAAAATGTTAGTTAGCAGCAATTTTTTTGACTTGTAAAAAGCTTTTATTTTATCGGTATTAGCTGTTTTGTCAAAAATCACTGCTAAAAAATCATTTAATATACTGATATTTGGTTCTATAAATTTTAATTTTGTTGGCTGAAAAATATATGTCGGATTGCGAATGACTGGTTGCTGACTGATGTCATTCATACTTTATTATAAGTGCAAATTAATTTGTCAAAATTGAATTAATTAATATAAGAATTCATGGCTATAATTATTGTAATGCCCAAACAGGGACAGTCGGTCGAGAGTTGCATCATATCCGAAATCAAAAAGAAAGGTGATGCAGTAAAGAAAGGCGACATCCTGTTTTCGTACGAAACTGATAAAGCTTCCTTTGAAGAAGAGTCTCCGGCTGATGGAGTCGTGCTCGAATGTTTTTGTAACGAAGGTGATGAAGTGCCTGTGCTTGATAATGTGATGGTTATCGGACAGCCCGGCGAAAAAGTTCCCCTTGATCTGCTTACAGACGCGAAACCTGTTGCAGAAGCCGAAGTGAAAAAAGAGGCGACAGCAAAAACAGAAATAAAAATACAGGAAGAAGTAATAATAAGTCAGCTGAAACCAACAGGAGGGTTGTCACCCCGTGCAAGAAATCTGGCAGAAAAGGAAGCGTTGGATATTTCACAGATTTCAGGATCGGGCCCCGATGGACGTATTATTGAAAAAGATGTACAATGGGCACTCGAAAACCGCCCGAAACTCACTCCGCTGGCTAAAAAAATAGCTGCTCAGGAAGGTTTACAGCCACAGGGTTGGGGTAATGGTTTGGCCGGGACAGTCACTTCGCATGATTTATCAGTTCCGGTAAATGCAGGTAGCGTTGCAGATTATGAGGATAAAAAAATATCCAATATGCGCAAAATCATTGCCAAATCCATGCACGCATCGCTTCAGAATTCTGCCCAACTCACTCATCACCTCGGAGCTGATGCACGGCGCATCCTTGAACTGCGCAAACAGGTGAAAGCTGCTATGGAAGCCGGAAAACTCGAAACCAATATCACGCTGAACGATGTGGTTTGCTTTGCGGTGATTAAGGCTCTGAAAAAATTCCCGAATGTTAATACACATTTTCTGGGTGATACAGTACGTTATTTCAACAAGGTTCACCTGGCATTAGCTGTTGATACCGAACGTGGACTGATGGTCCCCGTAGTACGTAATGCAGATGATTTAACCATCGGAGGTTTGGCTCAGCAATTCAAAGAAATGGCAAATGCCTGCAGGAAAGGAAGTATTAATCCCGAGTTGCTATCAGCTGAGGCTGCTACATTTACAGTTTCCAATCTTGGTAATTATGGGGTGGAAATGTTTACACCGGTCATCAATCTGCCGCAGTCGGCTATTTTGGGCGTAAATACCATTGTTCCCCGTCCGAAAGATCTGGGCGATGGCGTGTATGCTTTTGTTCCGTATATCGGACTGAGCCTTACTTATGATCATCGCTCACTGGATGGAGGCGAAGCAACACGGTTCCTTAAGCAAATAGCAATAGAAATAGAGACACTGGAACTCGATATATTTTAATGGGCCAATAAATAAGAATGTCTATATTTGCAATAAATAAAGATTTTAATAATAAAACAATGAATGAATGTTCTAAATACCTGAAAAACTCACACATTGGCACATTCTCACATTGGCAAATTTAATAACAATGTACGACTTAATGATTATTGGCGGAGGTCCGGCCGGATATGTGGCAGCAGAAAGAGCTGGTCACAAAGGACTTAATGTTATTTTATTCGAAAAGAAATCAATGGGTGGCGTTTGTCTGAATGAAGGATGCATCCCGACTAAAACCCTGCTTTACAGTGCAAAAACTTACGAAAATGCGTTGCATGGAGATAAATATGGCATTTTTGCCGAAAATGTCCGCTTCGATTTCGGGAAAATAGTTGCACGTAAAAATAAAGTGGTTAGAAAACTGGTTGCAGGGGTGAAAAGCAAGATGAAAGAGAATAACGTAACCGTTGTTGAAGGTGAAGCAATCATACTGGGACGCAGCGAAAAGGGTGTGGAAGTAAATTGTAACGGAGAAAGTTATCTGGCTAAAAACCTGCTGATATGTACCGGCTCCGAAGCGTCTGTTCCGCCTATTCCTGGCTTGGCGGAAGCCGGAGATGTCATCCTTACCAACCGCGAAATTCTCGAACTGAAAGAGCAACCGGCTACATTGGTTGTAATTGGTGGAGGGGTAATCGGGATGGAATTTGCAAGTTTCTATAACAGCCTTGGTACAAAAGTAACAGTTATTGAAATGTTGCCGGAAATATTGGGCGGACTGGATTTTGAAGTTTCCGCTATGCTTCGCGATATTTATACCAAGAAAGGAATTGAATTTCACCTCAATGCCAAAGTGGTGCGGGTGGATGGAAATACGGTGGTATTCGAAAAGGATGGAAATACCGAAACCATTCAGGGAGAAAAAATTCTGCTAAGCGTTGGACGCCGTGCTGTTGTGAAGGGTTACGGACTGGAAAATCTGAATATTGAGATGACACGTGGAGGCATCAAAGTGGACGAAAAAATGAGTACTAATGTGCCCGGAGTGTTTGCGGCAGGCGATGTAACCGGATTTTCACTGTTGGCTCACACTGCCAGTCGTGAAGGTGAAGTGGTCGTCAATAATCTGACCGGAAGAAATGATATCATGCGTTATAATGCTATTCCGGGAGTTGTTTACACCAATCCTGAAGTAGCGGGTGTGGGTGAAACCGAAGAAAGCGCCAAAGCCAAAGGCATTCCTTACAAAGTAATAAAACTGGCAATGAGTTATGCCGGACGTTTTGTGGCTGAGAATGAAGGTGGCAACGGACTGTGCAAAGTGCTGGTTGGTGAAAAACACGGTGAAGTTATCGGAGTGCATATGCTGGGAAATCCCAGTAGCGAAATTATTTACGGTGTCTGTATGGCAATCGAACAGGAAATGACAGTAAAAGAATTGCAGGAAGTGGTATTTCCGCATCCTACCGTCAGCGAAATATTTAAAGAAACAATATTCTCAATATAATAAATAGCTACTAAGTCACGAAGTTATATTTTTATGATGCTTAGTGCCTTTTGTGGTAAAAAGAGAAAAAAATTATTATACCATGCCTAAAATACAATTTATTGACCCGTCACAAGCGCGTCAACCCGGTTTCGTTGAATTTCAGCCTATTCCGGCTAATCAGTATCAGAAAACGGTTAAGGATGAAAAAGGAAATTTTTCGGATGAAGAATTTAAAGCCATTTATCACGACATGGCCCTTATCCGCGAATTTGAAATCATGCTCAATCTCATCAAAACGAAAGGAGAGTATAACGGAACACCGTATAACCATCCAGGTCCTGCTCACCTGTCCATCGGGCAGGAATCGGCAGCTGTGGGAATGGCCTGGACACTCACTGTCGACGACTTTATTTTCGGAAGTCACCGCAGTCACGGGGAGATACTGGCAAAAGGGATGTCGGCCATTCATAAAACGGATGATGATGAACTGCTGAAGATCATGGAAAGTTTCTTTGATGGTGCGGTACTGAATGTTGTGAAAAAAGATTTCAACGGAACAACAAAGGAACTGGCACGACGCTTCCTGGTTTATGGTACATTAGCCGAAATTTTTGCCCGCGAAACCGGCTTCAATCGCGGTTTGGGTGGATCAATGCATGCATTCTTCACTCCTTTTGGCGTTTATCCCAACAATGCCATTGTGGGTGGTTCGGGTGATATTGCCGTTGGTGCTGCTCTATACAAAAAAGTAAACCGGAAGCCGGGCTTGGTCGTAGCCAATATCGGTGATGCTTCTATGGCTTGCGGACCCGTGTGGGAAGGTATTACATTTGCTGCCATGGATCAGTTTAATAATCTGTGGGAAGGCGATATGAAGGGTGGTTTACCTGTGATTATCAACATTATGAATAATCAGTACGGAATGGGAGGCCAGACTTGCGGCGAAACGATGGGTTATGGTATTGCAGCCCGCATCGGTGCCGGTGTTAATCCCGAACAGATGCATGCCGAACGTGTGGATGGCTACAATCCGCTTGCCGTGATTGATGTTTACAAGCGTAAACGAAAAATAATTGAAGATAAGAAAGGTCCGGTTCTGCTGGATGTATTAACCTATCGTTACAGTGGTCACTCGCCTTCGGATGCCTCATCGTATCGCACGAAGGAAGAAGTGGAAGCCTGGGAAAACCAGGATTGCATAGCTTCTTTCGGTAAACAAATGATTGAAGCAGAAGTCGTAGGTCAGCATCAACTGGATGCTGTTCAGGCGGATGTAAAGGCGCTGGTTTACGAAATGTTCCTGAAAGCTATTGACGATGAGGTGTCACCTCGTATGAAAAATCCGGAAAAGATAAGCGATATGATGTTCTCCAATGGATCGGTGGAAAGTTTCTCCGATGCCAAACCGGATGTGCTGATGCCGCTTGAAGAAAATTCACGGGTAAAGAAAATTGCAGCTAAAGAACGGTTTGCATTCGATGCCGATGGAAAACCTTTCAGCAAGATGAAGCAATATCAGCTTCGCGACGGTATATTCGAAGCCATAATGGATCGTTTCTACAAGGATGCATCGCTGGTAGCTTACGGCGAAGAAAACCGCGACTGGGGTGGTGCGTTTGCAGTTTATGGCGGAATGACCGAAGCGTTGCCCTATCACCGTTTGTTCAATTCCCCCATTTCCGAAGCATCCATCATCGGAACAGCCATTGGTTACGCTATGTGTGGCGGACGGGTGATCCCTGAAATTATGTATTGCGATTTCCTCGGACGTTGCGGCGACGAAGTGTTTAATCAACTTCCCAAATGGCAGGCAATGAGTGGAAATGTACTCAAAATGCCAGTTGTGGTGAGGGTTTCGGTGGGCTCAAAATACGGTGCCCAGCACTCGCAGGACTGGACTTCGCTGGTTGCTCAGATACCGGGTCTGAAAGTCTGTTTCCCTGTCACGCCTTACGATGCCAAGGGGCTGATGAATGCTGCATTGCAGGGAACCGATCCGGTGATTTTCTTCGAAAGTCAGCGTATTTACGAAATCGGGGAACAATTTCACAAAGGTGGAGTTCCGGCAGGATATTACGAAATACCGTTTGGTGAACCCGATGTGAAAAAAGAGGGGAATGATATTACTTTCCTGACTGTAGGTCATACGCTTTATCCGGCTTTGCAGGCAGCAAAAGTTCTGGAAGAAAAATACGGAATGACGGCCGAAGTTATTGATGCACGTTCGCTCGTACCGTTCAATTACGAAAAAGTGATTGCATCGGTAAAGAAAACCGGAAAAATAATTGTAGCCAGCGATGCAACAACTCGTGGTTCTTTCCTGAACGATCTGGCGGCAAATATCGGTCAGCTAGCGTTCGATTATCTTGATGCTCCGGTATGTGTACTTGGTTCGCGCAACTGGATTACACCTGCTTACGAACTTGAAAGTTCATTCTTCGCGCAGCCATCCTGGTTCCTCGATGTTATTCATGAACGAATTCAGCCACTGAAGGACTACATACCCGGACAGAATTTTACCAGTGCCGAACTTATTCGCCGCTCGAAATCAGGGGTTTAGATAATTATATTAAGGCACTTAACCGACAAAGGATGAGTGCCTTAATATATTAAATGAACATCTCCGCAATCAATCATTAAAGGAAATATTCACATATGAAGAACACAGGACGGTTTTGGTTAATGCTGATGCTGTTGCTTCAGCTCCTTGTCACGCAACAGGTAATTGGAGAAGTGCCGACCACAGGTATTAAGGTCAAAGCTCCCTTTCAGATGCCGGTTATTCGTGTGCCTGATTTCTCGAAGTGTAAAACATATACTATCACTGATTTTGGAGCAGTTCAGGGCGACAAGTCTAAAATCACGCTGGCGATAGCTAGAGCCATTGAAGTCGCTAATAATTCCGGCGGAGGCACAGTTGTTGTGCCCGAAGGGGAGTGGATTACCGGGAAAATACATCTGAAAAGCAATGTCAATCTGAATCTGATGAAAGGAGCAATCCTGCTTTTTTCCGATAATCCGGCAGATTATTTACCGGCAGTACACTCAACCTGGGAGGGATTGGAATGTTACAATTATTCGCCGTTGATATATGCGTATGAGTGTAAAAACGTGGCAATTACAGGCGAAGGTCAGGTACAATCCCTGATGGACAACTGGAAAAAATGGGCAGGACGGCCAAGAGCTCACATGAACAGCCTGAAAAATCTCTATTACTGGGCGTTCGACAATAAGCCGGTGAACGAGAGGATTATGGTAAACGATTCTTCCAATTTGCGTCCGCAATTTATCCAGATGAACCGCTGTGAAAATGTTCTGATTGATGGAGTTAATATAATAAACAGCCCCTTCTGGACGATACATCTTTATTTGTCGAGAGATATTGTAATCAGAAATGTCAGCGTATATGCTCACGGACACAACAACGACGGTGTGGATCCTGAAATGAGCCAGAATGTACTGATAGAAAATTGTACGTTCGATCAGGGAGATGATGCCATTGCTGTGAAGTCGGGCCGTAGTCCTGAAGGCTGGCGCACCCGCACACCTTCAAAAAATATTGTCATACGCAACTGTACGGTAAAAAACGGGCATCAGTTGCTGGCTATCGGAAGTGAACTCTCCGGTGGTATCGAAAATATCAGTCTGAGAAATTGCACTGTATCAAAAGGAGCAAAAATGTTTCATCTGGTATTCATCAAAACGAACGAAAGAATGGGTGGATACGTGAAAAATATTTTTGTGAAGAATATTAAAGCCGGTAGTGTACAAAACGGGGTACTCGGAATAGAAACGGATGTGCTGTATCAGTGGCGTGATCTTGTTCCTACAATCGAGAAACGACTTACTCCGATAAAGAATATCAGTCTGAAAAATATGAAGGCAGACAAAGTGGAATTCATTTCGCGGATACTGGGACAAAAGGAATTGCCTGTTGAGAATGTGAAATTAAAAAATATTGCTGCTGATACCATTAGTTCTAAAAAACACATTCACGAAAATGTTCTCAGATTTAGAGAAAAATAATCTTAAAATGCATATTATGAGTTACATGAAAGTTAACGCCCACCTGCATACACCGTACTCTTTCAGCGCTTTTAGTGATATCGATGAGGCGCTGGACAGAGCAGTTGCCGAAGGGGTAAAAGTTGCAGGAATTAATGATTTTTACACTACGGCAGGATATGAAGAATGGGCTACAGGTTGTAAAAAAAGAGATTTGTTTCCGTTGTTCGGGATTGAATTTATCAGCCTGAATGAAGAAGATCAGAAGGCCGGACTTCGGGTGAACGACCCCGGAAATCCAGGTAGAACTTATCTGAGCGGAAAAGGGATGAGCTACCCGTTCAGCTTGATTGAACCTTATGCATCGCTGCTGGCAGATGTCCGGAAAGAGGCTAACAACCAGGTGGAAGCCATGTGTGCTAAGCTGAATGAACTGTTGAGAGCAAATGATGCCGGTTTTTCGCTCGATTTCAAATGGATTAAAAACGAACTCACAAAGGGTTCTGTCCGCGAGCGTCATCTGGCAAAGTCACTCAGGATGAAAGTGTATGAAATATACGAAGATAATGACTTGGAAATCAAATCGCTTTTCACGAAACTTTTTGGTGGAAAGGAGTTGAAATCTGAGATAAATGATGTGGCTGGCGTTGAAAACGAAATACGCGCTAATCTCCTGAAAGCGGGTGGCGCAGCGTTTGTTCCGGAGGATGCCAAAGCTTTTTTGCCGATGCAGACAGTTTGCGAAATTATCCTGGCGGGCGGTGGCATTCCTACTTATCCGTTTCTGGCCGATGATGCTAAAGGAGGCTATACCGATTTTGAAAACGACCTGCAACGCGTTGCAAAGCAATTAACCGAACGCGGATTTCATTCGGTGGAGTTTATTACAACCCGAAACGAAGTCAATCTTTTAGAGAAATACGCGGAATATCTTTATGAGCAGGGATTTGTTGTAATGTTTGGAAGCGAACACAATACACCGGCTATGGAACCGGTTGAACTTTTTGCAAGAAACAACACACCACTGACTGAAAAACTGATGAAAATCAACTTTGAAGGCTCGTGTGTGGTTGCAACACACCAGCATCTTGTTGCACAGGGTTTGAGAGGCTACGTGGACGAAAAGGGAAATGCAGACCGCTCCAAAAGAGCAGAATTTGTAAAACTAGGAAAAGAATTAATTGAAAATAATTAAAGTTAGTTTCCGTAACGGGAATTAATATGAAATACTTTTCAAAAATGAAGGAAATAGAGCAACTTATAGAAATATCTCAATTTTACGGAAAAGACAGTCGTTTTGTCATTGCCGGAGGTGGAAACACGTCGTATAAAAATCAGGAGAGAATATGGGTGAAAGCCAGTGGTTCATCGTTGGCAACCATCACGGAGGATGGATTTGCGGTGCTGGATCGTGAAAAATTAAATCTGATGTCAGTAAAAGTGTACAGCACCGACACCACCGAACGCGAGGAACAAGTGAAGAACGATCTGGCTGATGCAACCATTACCAAAGGAAAACGTCCGTCGGTGGAAACTTCGATGCACAACGTGATTGATTATGCATTTGTTGTCCACCTGCACCCAACGGCTGTGAATGGTCTGATGTGTGCTCAGAATGCCGAAACTGATCTGATGAAACTCTTCGGCGAAAAAGCCCTGTATGTGGAATATACTGATCCCGGATATGTTTTGTTCAAAAAAGTGGACGACAAGATTAAGGCTTTCCGTGCAAAATATAACGAAGAACCCAACGTAATCTGGCTGAAAAACCACGGAATCTTCGTGGCTGCCGATACCATCGAAGAAATAAAAAATATTTATTCAGAGATACTCAGTACGCTTAGTGAAAGTGTGACTACAAATCACCATCTCACTGAAGAGTTTCCCCTTGAGGGGGGATTAAGGGGAGTTGAAATTCTTCCTGCCATCCGTATGATGCTTTCAGCAAATGTACTTAAAACCATCAAAGTTCGCAATAACGAACTGGTGAAATATTTTTCTGAAAGTCCCGAAAATCAACGGGATATTGCCCGGCCATTTACTCCGGATGCCATTGTTTACTGCAAGTCTAATTACATTTTCCTGAACGGTGAAACACCGGAAGCTATTCTGGAAGAAGCCGGAAAAACAATTCCTGTTTTTATCGGAAAATTTGGTTATCAGCCCAAAGTGCTGTTAATCAAAGGAATTGGTTTGGTTGCGGCGGGTGATAATGCTGCACAATGCGATATAATTTTGGATGTGTTTGAAGATGCAATGAAAATTGCCACCCTCTCACAGTCTTTTGGAGGTGCGCACCCTATGACACAGGCTCAGATTGATTTTATCGATAACTGGGAAGTGGAAAACTACCGCCGGAGCGTTGCTGCAGGAGGTGTTACAGGTCGTGCCGAAAACAAAACGATAATCGTAACCGGTGCGGCACAGGGTTTTGGTGAAGGAATTGCACGCAATCTCTTACAGCAGGGAGCCAATATTGTGGTGGCAGATTTGAACGAGGAAGTTGGGAATGCTACTGTAGCACGCTTCAATGAAATAGCCAAAAGTAACCGTGCCATATTTGTAAAGACTAATGTGAGCGAAATACAAAGTATCGAGAATCTGATACAGCAAACGATATGTAATTTTGGAGCCGTGGATTGCTTCATCAGTAATGCAGGAGTGCTGCGTGCAGGAAGTCTGGAAGACATGACACCCGAAAACTTCGATTTTGTGACTAAAATAAATTACAACGCATATTTCTACTGCGCAAAAGTCGTGAGTCGGGTAATGAAACTGCAGACAAAATATGCTTCTGAGAACTATTATACTGATATTATTCAGATAAATTCGAAATCCGGCCTGCGGGGCAGTAAAGCCAATTTTGCTTATGCCGGTGGAAAATTCGGAGGTATTGGCCTGACACAGTCATTTGCCCTCGAGCTGGCGCCTTTCAGAATAAAGGTGAATTCAATATGTCCGGGAAATTTCTACGATGGACCACTCTGGAGCGATCCTGTAAACGGACTTTTCGTTCAGTATCTGAATGCAGGAAAAGTGCCCGGAGCAAAAACTATCGACGATGTGAAAGCGTTTTATTTGTCACAGGTTCCTATGCGAAAAGGCTGTTCGCCCGAAGATGTCACCAAAGGTGTGCTGTACCTGATGGAGCAATGCGGCGAAACCGGACAGGCATTGCCAATTACCGGAGGGCAGGTGATGCTATCTTAGACTAAAGAGCAAAGAGCAAAGAGCAAAGAGCAAAGATAAAAGACATACAAGATGCATAATTTTAGGAAGTTAACTATTTGGATGAAATCAATGAATTTAGTAACTGAAATTTATCAGTTAACTAACACCTTTCCAGTTCATGAAAGATTTGGTTTAATATCTCAAATGCAGCGTGCAGCAGTTTCTATTCCAACAAATATTGCAGAAGGTTCTGCAAAAACGAGTAATAAAGATTTTTCACGTTTTTTAGAAATAGCTGTTGGATCTTCGCTCGAATTAGAAACCGAATTGACAATCGCTTTAAACTTAAAATATATCGATTCAATGAATTTTGAAAATATTCAGAATGAAATCATTGAACTTCAAAAAATGATAACTGTATTTAAAAACAAACTGGAATAAGTAATTATTTCAAAGACGAAAGTATTAGTCTTTGTTCTTTTGTCTTTATTCTATAAGTCTATAAAAAAATGAAAACAAAAGCAATCCGCTTATATGGCAAAAAAGATCTTCGGATGGAAGAGTTTGAGTTGCCGCAGATTAAAGAGAATGAAATTTTAGCAAAAGTTGTTTCGGACTCGCTGTGTATGTCGTCGTACAAGGCTTCAGCCCAGGGAACTGATCACAAACGAATTCCGAAAGATGTGGCTGAAAATCCCATCATCATCGGGCACGAGTTTGCCGGTGAACTGGTCGAAGTGGGAGCAAAATGGGCGCATAAATTCAAAGCCGGTGACAAATTTTCCATTCAGCCCGCGTTAAATTTTGAGAAAGGGCCGGTCGGGGTTCTTAGTGCGCCCGGTTACAGTTATCAATATATTGGAGGTGATGCCACCTACGTGATTATTCCCGCCGAGGTGATGGAAAAAGACTGTCTGCTTCCTTATCACGGAGAGGGATTTTATCCGGCTTCGCTGGCTGAGCCTTTATCCTGTGTGATAGGTGCCATGCATGCCAATTATCACATAACGCCCGGCAGTTATATTCACAAAATGGAAATTGTGGATGGTGGAAAGATGGCAATTCTGGCCGGAGTTGGTCCGATGGGACTGGCTGCTATCAATTATATTTTACACCGTGAAGACCGTCGTCCCTCATTGGTGGTTGTGACAGATGTTGATCAAAGTCGTCTTGATCGCGCCGCAACGCTTTATACTGTTCAGTTTGCAGCATCACGGGGTATTCAGCTGCTTTACATCAATACCGGAAATATGAAAAATCCGGTCGAAGAACTAAAAGCAATCACAAATGGTGTCGGATACAATGATGTGTTTGTTTTTGCTCCTGTTGGTCCTGTTGTCGAGCAGGCAGATGCAATACTTGCATTCGACGGATGCCTCAATTTCTTTGCTGGTCCTTCTGATCCTAATTTCAGTGCAAAATTTAATTTTTATAATGTTCATTATGGCTACACACATGTCGTTGGTACCAGTGGAGGAAATAACGACGATATGGTGGAAGCCCTCCAAATAATGAGCAAAGGACTTGATCCTGCAGGACTTATAACCCATATCGGAGGACTCGATGCGGTGATTGAAGCAACCAATCATCTTCCCGAAATTCCCGGAGGTAAAAAATTGATATATACCCATATAACAATGCCTTTGACTGCTATTGAAGATTTTGCCGGATTGGGCGAAACCGATGATTTATTCAGAAATCTGGCTGAGATATGCGACAGGTATAATGGACTTTGGAACGTGGAAGCAGAAAAGTATTTGCTGGCTAATGCCAATAAATTATAAAACAAAGTATATTGAAATGAGTTTTTAGCATAGATATAAAGTCTGATGTCTATGTTCTTTGCTCTCTAATCTAAAAAAAATGAAACAACTCGATGTAAAAATGATGCATCCGGTAGAACAAATCAATGTAATTATTGAACGAATCTACCGCAGTGGAATGACCACTACCTCAGGAGGCAACATCTCCATTAAAGATGAAAATGGCGATATCTGGATTACCCCATCTGCTGTTGACAAGGGAAACCTTACGACCAAAGATATTATGTGTGTGAAAAAGGACGGAACCGTGATTGGTCCTCACAAACCGTCGTCGGAATTTCCGTTTCACAAAGCCATTTTCGAAGCCCGACCGGAGTTGAAAGCGGTAATTCATGCACATCCGCCTGCATTGGTGGCTTTCAGTATTGCCCGAACCGTTCCCGATACCAAGATTGTTCCTCAGGCGCATAATATCTGTGGTGATATTGGCTTTGCCGAGTACGGCTGTCCCGGAAGCGAGGACTTGGGCAAAAAAATCGCCAAACAATTTAAAAATACCAGTTATAAGGCTGTGATAATGGAAAATCACGGCGTTGTATTGGGTGGAACGGATATGATGGACGCTTATCAGCGGTTCGAAACACTCGAATTTTGTTGCCGTACTATCATCAATGCCAAAAAACTGGGCGGAGTAAACTATCTGACAGATGAGGAAGTATCAAAATATGTTCATCATATTCCCTCCAATGTTCCTCATTTTATGGATATTTCGTATCCTTCCGATGAGCGTGCAATCCGTTCAGATATGGTGAAGATCATACGCCGTGCCTGTAATCAGGGACTGATGATTTCTACTTATGGGACGGTTTCTGTAAGATGGAAAGATGGCGATTTCCTGATTACCCCACGAGATGTGGCACGTTGGGACATTATGCCAGAAGATATTGTGCAAATAAAAAACGGAATGGCTGAAGCCGGAAAAACTCCAAGTCGTTCGGTGGCACTTCATCAACGAATTTATCAGTTGAACCCACATATCAATTCAATCATCTGTACACAGCCTGTTAATCTGATGGCACATGCCGTGAGCGGCAAAAAATTCGATGTACGCACTATACCCGAAAGCTGGATTTTCCTGCAGGATGTTCCGTCCATTCCGTTCGGAAATATTTACAAAGAAATAGATGAAGTGGCACAGATGTTTGCCTATAACCGGGTGATTCTGGTTGAAAACGACAGCGTTTTTATCACCGGTGATAAATTGCTCAACACGTTTGATTATCTTGAAGTTGCCGAATTCTCGGCCAATTCGCTGGTTATGGCAACCTCCATTGGCGAACTGAAACCCATGGGCGACAAGGAAATAGATGAACTTCGTGTCGCTTTCAATGTGAAGTAACGAACTCTCAAATTCCCCTCAGTGAAAATTTGAGATATAGCGTCCGGTTGATTTTTTCAATCGGGCGTTTTTGCTAATTTTGTGATGATTTGGATTATTAATTTGTCACATAATCATCTGAAAAATTATTACTAAAAAAGTTCCCATTGAAGGGGATTAAGAGGCAGAACCATGAAAATTCTTTTTTCCACATCCACTTCACCTTCGTTTAATTTGGCAACCGAAGAATATTTATTTTCTGATAAATCAGAAGAATATCTCTTTCTGTATGTAAACCAGCCAAGTGTGGTCATCGGTTGCAATCAGGCGATGAGCAATGAAGTGAATATAGATTTCTGTTTTCAGAATAATATTCAAATTGTCAGGCGTTTATCGGGTGGTGGCGCTGTGTATCATGATCAGGGAAACCTGAACTTTTGTTTTATTCACAATAAGAGATCCGAACAGTCTTCCCTGAGTGCCGGTTTTTTGAAGCCAGTCATAAATGTTCTTCATTCGATGAATATACCTGTTGAAGCTGGAAAACGCAAAGACCTCTGGCTGGAAAATTTTAAAATATCGGGAACAGCTTCACATATTTCAGGAAATAGAGAATTGCATCACGGGACATTATTGTATAGCTCCGACATCCACGCATTACAAAAAACGCTCACTCCGGATAAAACAGAAGTTTTAAAAAAAGCAATACGTTCAGTTTTCAGCCCGGTAAAGAATATATTCACTTATCTCACTGAAAATAACAGAATACCGGCATCAGAAGCCGATTTTTTTCACGAATTCGCTCTGAAACTGGCTGAATATCTCAATATTACCGAATTGTCAGAATTGTCAGACGAGAACATACGTGAAATAGAGATAATCCGGCAGAACAGGTATTCGCGAATCGAGTGGAATTTCAAAATATAGAGTAAAAGTGCTGAAAGTGAGTGATATAATATTGAAAAGGCAGTGACTCAGATTGTAACCCGTTCACTGCCTTTTTATTTCAAATGTATCACAGCGCAATGATTTTAACTCCGGTATTCAAAAGGTGTGCATCCCACCCGTTTTTTGAAGAAAGACAGAAAATATCCATACGAACTGAAATTCAGTTCATAAGCAATCTCTTTTATCGGAATGGATGTTTCTGCCAGCAGTTCCTTGGCTTTCCGGAGTTTTAGTTCCTGAAAATAGTGAGCGGGTGAGTAACCAGTATATTCTTTGAAAACTTTTCTGAACCACGAATAGCTGGTGCCAAGATTACTTGCAAGTTCCTGAATGTCAATTACATTTTTGACATTTTCAAGCATAATCATTTTTGCTCTTTCAATAATCTGCCCGTATTCATTGGATTCAATGCTTTTATTTTCGGATAATGACAATATTGTGCCCAGAATATGAAACACGATACCCGAGAGGTATTGCTGCGATGACTTTTTATCTTCTTTGGCAACTTTGATGGCTGTGGAAAACAGATGGACCAAATCTTCATTAAATCCAACATCCAGAACCTGGTTTTCCATTGAGATGAAGCTGTTCTGAATAACAGAATTTATAATTGAACCTTCAAATCCAATATAATATTCATTCCAGCCGGTATCCGGGTCGGGACAGTAGGTATGCCACTGCCCGGGGAATAAAATAATGATTTGACCTTTTCGTACTGTTTGTTTTTTTGTTGTTTCGGAGGTAAAAATACCTTTTCCTTTAGTGATATAAACAAACTGAAATTCCGGCAAAACCCGCCCCTTGCAGGGGTCAAAGAAATATTTCTTGGGATGATCGGTCGAAGGATATAGTGTATTAGGAGCAATGGGTTGAAAGCCAACAGTATTGACAGTCAACCCAAATTTCTTATCCCTTTCATTGACTATCAAGTATTTGAAGTCAATGGCAAAGTCGTTAAATCTCATGGTAAATCAGTTGTGTTGTTTCAGATTTTGAGGTATTAACGACAAAATTAAAAAAAATCTCAGAACAAACTAGGTATTATCAAAGAAAAGATCAATATTAACATTCCTATAACGAGATATCCTACAGCTTTTTTACCGGCTCCTTTCCATTCTTTCAGAATTATTCCCCATACATTGCTGAAGGTTACATTCAGCGACATCAGAATACTCCACGAAAATGCCATCATGGTACTGCCTTCTGTCAGGAAACTTTTTCCGAGTGCCAGCCCGAAAAATTGTGAATACCACAGAATTCCCGCCAGTGCACAGAACAACAGATTGTTGAACAGAACATTGCCTGGTATTTTGAAATAGTCTTTTTGTGTTTTATTCTTAAAATTCTGGTAAATACAATAGACAGCGTTTGTTACAAAGCCTCCCAGTGTTATCATCAGTATGGCAGGAAGTCCGGCATACAATGCTTTGGTACCCATACCCAGAGCAGCAACTTTTAACGGTTCGGCTGCTTCGAGACCCAGACTGAAACAGGCGCTCATCACACCGGCCAGAATAGCGACCAGTAATCCTTTGCCTAGCGCGAAATCCTTGATGGCTGCTTTTTTCTGTTCTTCGGTCATGTTTTTAGCACGAAGACTTCCGGCATATCCGATTACTGCTATACCTGCAATGGCTACACTAACACCGATTAAAAGAATCAGTCCTTTGCCGTGCAGCAAATCGGTACCGGTCATCAGTGCCGGAATGAGTGTTCCGAAAGCCGAACAGGTGCCGAGCGCGATACTCTGCCCGAGAGCAACGCCCAGATAGCGCATGCTCAGACCAAAGGTAAGGCCACCAACTCCCCAGAGCGCGCCAAAAAACATGGCTTTCCAGGCTGCTCCATCGCCCGACGATAGTATCTCGAATAAAGAGTGTCCGTCGGGTACAGCGAGCAATGCTCCAAGATAGGGAAATATCAGCCAGGCAAAAATGCCCTGAACCAGCCAGAAACTCTCCCAAGCCCAGGTTTTAACTTTTTTGATAGGAACGTATGAGCTTGACTGGCCCATACTTCCTATTGCAATGATCAGCAAACCTATAATTGTGTTCATCTCCCGTTATCTTTTGGATGTAACCGTGTTTTCGTAGTCTTCAATCTCTTTGATATATGCATCGCCCACGGCTATTCCCTGTTGCAGGCAATAGTAATTATATACAGCATTCCAGGGCAACGCTTTCAATTCTTCGAGATATGCCATCCGCTGGAAGTTTTTGTCTTGTACTTCGTATTCCCTCAGTTTTTCGGTTGGTTCGAGCATGGCTTGCAGCATGGCTTTCTGAGTAGAACGGATACCCACTACGTATGCGCCGATACGGTTGATGGATGCGTCGAAATAATCCAGACCTACATTGACACGTTTCATTTGACCCGAGCGTACTATTTCCTGAGTCAGTTCAAGCAGTGCATCGTTCAGAATAACTACGTGATCGCTGTCCCAGCGTTCGGGACGGCTAACGTGCAAGGCTATTTCGGGAAGGTAAAGCAACATCGATGATATTTTATCGGCAATACCTTCGGTGGGGTGGAAGTGACCTGCATCGAGGGTGAGAAGCATGTTGTTTTTTACGGCATAACCCATATAAAATTCGTGTGAACCTACTACATAGCATTCACTGCCTATTCCGAAAAGTTTACACTCGATGCTGTCTTTCAGATAGTTGGTGTCGTATTTTTCGGCAAGTACTTCGTCAAGCGATTCCTGGAGTAATTTCCTGTGCGCGTAGCGTGAAACGGTTTTGTCTTTTTCTCCATCATGCACCCAGATGTTGTGAACGCAGGGTGATCCTTGTTGACGACCAATTTCTGCTGCGATTTTACGGCAGGCGCGAAGGTGGTTTTTCCAGAAATTTCTGATTTCGGGGTCAAAACTCGAAAGGGAATAATTTCCCGACTTCGGATGTGAGAAGAATGTAGAGTTGAAATCAATTTTTATTCCCACTTTTTTTGCCCAGTCAATCCACGACTGAAAATGTTTGGGTTCAATCTGGTCTCTGTCAACAAATTCACCTCCGAAATCACCATAAATGGCATGTAAACTCAACCGGTGTTTGCCAGGAATGAGTTTAATTACTTTCTCAATGTCCTGTTTCAGCTCATCAATGGTGCGTGCTTTCCCCGGATAATTACCGGTTGCCTGAATTCCTCCTGTAAGTTGACCGTCGGGGTTTTCGAAACCGGTTACATCGTCCGATTGCCAGCACTGTATTGAAATAGATAATTCGTCCAGTTGGTTGAGGGCTTTGTCAACATCAACACCCAACGCTGCATATTGAGCTTTTGCATCTTCATATGCTTGTTTAATCTGTACTGATTTCATAAAAATGTCTTTTTATTGTATTTATAATTCTTTGTATGTTTTCAGGTAATTAGTATAGTTTTCTTCCCATAAGGAAGTGTTCTGAGGTTCAATAGTTTTCAGTTCCACTGAATTTCGGATTATCCGGCGGATTTCTTTTTTATCCTGTACCAATCCGGCGGCTTGTGCCTGCAGCAGTATATTTCCTATAGCTGTGGCTTCTGATGGTCCTGCAATTACTGGTTTTCCGATTGCATTTGCGGTAAATGAATTAAGCATTGTATTCTGTGATCCTCCGCCGATTATGTGCAGCGTGTCAATGGGGAATGAGGCCAGGTTTTGCAGATTGGCCAGTACCTGTTTATAACGGAAGGCGAGACTTTCGTAGATACACCGTGCTATTTCGCCCATTGTTTGCGGGACATATTGTCCTGTTTGATTGCAGTAAGTTTGAATGGCGCTTATCATTGACTGAGGACTTGCAAAACAAGGGGAGTCCGGGTTAATGAAACATTTGAAAGGTATTGCGGCTTCAGCTGCCTGTACAATTTCCTGATAGGTTACCGTTCCGTTTGTTTCCCATTCTTTTTTACATTGTTCAATTAGCCACATCCCGCAGATATTTTTCAGTAGCCGGATAGTGCCATCAGATCCACCTTCATTTGTAAAATTGAGGCTATAAGTTTCTTCGTTAATGACTGGTTCTGCCGATTCGATACCCATCAGCGACCAGGTTCCTGAGCTCAGATAGGCAAAATTCTCGTTTTCAGCAGGTGTGGCCAGTACAGCCGAAGCGGTGTCATGTCCGGCAACTGCAATTACTGAAATGTCATCCAGACCTGTTTGATGCGTAACAGATGCCGACAGTTTTCCGATAACAGTTCCCGAAGAAACAACCGGAGCAAATTTGTCGGTACTCAGGTTGATCATCTCAAGTAATGATGTATCGAATGTTCTTTCGTACGGATTGAGCATTTGCGAGGTGGAAGCGATGGTATATTCGGTAACCATTTGTCCGGTAAGTAAATACGATAATGCGTCGGGCATGAAGAGAATCTTATCAACGAACGGATATATGGAATTATTTTCCTCAAGTTGAGTAGAAAGCTGAAAAAGGGTATTGAAATTCATAATCTGAATTCCTGTTTTCATATAGACATCCTTCCTGCTCATTTTTTCGAAAAATTTCTCCGGTGCGCCGAAAGTGTGTGTGTCCCTGTAGCAGTAAGGCATTCTCAGGGGTTCACCGTCCTTTCCGAAACAAACAAAGTCAACTCCCCAGGTGTCAACACCCAAAGAGACAATTTGTGCATCCTCCGATTTTATTAGCTTCAGTGATTTTAGTATTTCGTTGTACAAATGAAACAGGTTCCAGTACAAGCGTCCGTTGACGTCAATAATTGGATTGACAAAACGATTGATTTCTTTTAATTCCACCCGGTTGTTCTGGATGGTTCCCAGTATTGCTCTTCCACTTGATGCTCCTAAATCGATGGCTAAGAACGAGGTTTCTGTGTTTTCACTCATGATAAATCTAAAATTAATAAATATAACATCGCAAAAATAGAGATTATTGAAAATCGGAATGATGAAAAAATGATTTAATAAATATATTATTTGATATTATTTCTAACGGGGGATCGACATGAAAGATCCGGAATTGTAATATGCTATTATAAAGTAGTAATTATTCATTGATAATTTGTCGTGTCATTGCGAAAATTTAATATTTCAGATGTTGATTTCGACTGACATATAATGAATACTGCCGGTTCTACTAATTAACGAGAGTTTGATATATAAATTCATTTAACCATCTCAAATACAAAATCTGTATTCCCGCAGGGAATTAATGTCCTTAGAAATAGGTTGTTAAATAAATAAGAATCCCCGTTAGGGGATAAATATATCAATTCCCTATGGGAAATGAATCAAAACAAAAACACGCTTTCTGTTGATATTTAAGTACTAACGAACTATTCCTTATGTCAAATTTACGTTAAATATATATATTGACAAAGAATAAGTGATTTTTTTTCCAAATGATCCACTTTTTTTAACCGAAGAGCCAAATCAGATAAAATGTATGCATCAAATACTAAGTATAGATCCTGACATTATGCTATTTTTTACTTTTCAGTACCAGAATGTCATTTATTAATAGATGATTCTAATAAACAGATAATCAGCAATAATATCAACAACTCCTTTGTATATTTTCCATGTGAAAAAAATATCAAAAATCTAACTTTTTATATCGTTTTTCATACTTGCGAAAATAAAACAGATATTATTTTTGCGATTGAAATTTTACCTTATTTCTCTTAAATCTACTCTCTGTTATCCGGAACCATTATAGATGGGTGAATGAAAGTGCATTATTTATGCTTTTTCAATTTACTCCGGCGAATGCTAATTATTCCATTATTCCATATAATCGATTACCTTAAAAATTAAATTTTTAACAAATGAAAAACAAAATTCTTAGTTATTCGGATAAACTTGTTTATCTGAAAAAAACGAGCCTGGTTCATTATGTATTGTTAATGGGCCTTGTCTTTTTTACTGCAAGTTTTTCCGCGTCCGCGGAAAACAGTCTTCAATCGCAACAACCTAAAAAAACTGTTACTGGTATCGTATCCGATAGTTCGGGCGAACCTATTATAGGGGTAACCGTAAGAGAACAGGGAACTAAAAACGGGGTTATTACCAATGTCGATGGTCGTTATACCATTAATGTAGGGAATGATGCCGTGTTGTCATTTAGTAGTGTTGGCTATAAAAACGTGATACAAGAAGTGGGTGTCAACAGAACCCTGAACATCACCTTGCCTGATGATATTGCCACCCTCGACGAATTGGTGGTAGTAGGTTACGGAACCGTGAAAAAAAGCGACGTTACGGGAGCTCTTATCCAGATGTCGGAAAAAACCATTAAGGAAAGACCTGTGCAGAATGCCATCCAGGCTATGCAGGGTAAAGCTGCCGGTGTAGATATCCAGACTAATGGACGTCCCGGTGAAATTTCGGCTGTGGTTATTCGTGGTACAAGATCTATCAACGCCTCCAATACTCCTTTGTATGTGGTTGATGGTGTTATACTTATGGGTGATATGAACGATATCAATCCCAATGATATTGCTTCCATGGAAATTTTAAAAGATGCCTCATCGACAGCCATTTACGGATCGAGAGGTGCCAACGGAGTTGTGCTCATCACTACCAAAACCGGTAAAAAGAATGTCATGTCAGTTGACTATAACAGTACAGTTTCTTTCGATAGGATTAATTCTCTGACTGACTGGGCTTCAGCCGGCGAAATGCTTGACAGGATGAGAACTGCAAACATCAACGGCTCAAACTATAAATCAGGTTCAGTTTCCCTGAACTATCCCGATCCGGTTGCAGATATCACTACTTTTGCTAATGGCGATGCCTACACCATCGACGCCATAAGAAGCGCGTACGAATGGAATGATCCCGGCACTTTTTCTTCTGTGAAAATGAGATCATCCACAGCCGACGAAAAATTGCTTGGATATCCCGATATGGTGCCTATGTATGATTCTTCCAAAATTCCGACTACCGACTGGGTTGACATGTTAACACGTACCGGACTAACTCAAAGTCATCAGATAGGAATTTCTGCCGGTACCGACAAATCTAAATTATATACATCCATCGGTTATTATGGCAATAAAGGAGCACAGATGAACCAGGGCTACAATCGATATACTTTCCGCCTGAATGGTGATATCAATCCGTTAAGCTGGCTGAATATTGGTGCTTCGGTAAATACTTCGTACAGCGAACAACAATACGGAAGAATTAACCGTTCGGGAAGTGCTACCGGTGCAAACGACTCTTATGGTATGGCTTTGGGGCAGTATCTGATGGCTCAGCCTTACGATAAGGATGGCAAATTGATTGAATATCCGGGTAATAATGCCGGTGCACCTGTATGGAACCCCTATATTGATCTTCAAAACACCGAAGACCTGACACGAAAAGTGAATATTCAGGCAAATACTTATCTGGGAATTAAATTTGCTCCCTGGATTTCGTATAGAATGAATTTCGGTACAGGCTACCGCGTAAATCGTTCAGGTACCTATCAGGGTTCTGAATCCACTCTTCGCCGGAGAACAGTAGGAGCTGGTTCGGCAGCAACCTTCTCCAATAGCGATAATTTCCAGTATCTTATCGAGAATATCATTTACCTGAATAAAAAAATGGGCATACACGACCTGAGTGCTACACTTATGCAGTCTGCACAGTATTCCCGAACCGAAAGTTCATACATCGAATCATCAAAAATATTATACGACACTTCCAGGTGGTATAATCTGGCTGCAAACCTTAATGGCAAGCCCGATGATTACGGTTCCGGCTTCACCGAAAATTCGATGGTGTCCTATATGGGCAGGGTTAACTACAATTTACTGGAAAGATACCTGTTGACAGCGTCTCTCCGTTACGACGGCGCTTCAGTGCTTGCCGAAGGTCATAAATACGACTTTTTCCCATCGTTTGCACTTGCCTGGAAAATGCAGGAAGAAGGATTTATGAAATCAATCAACTGGATTGACGAAATGAAACTACGTTTCGGATACGGTGTGACCGGTAACTCGTCTGTATCTGCTTACACTACCAGTGGTCCGCTGGTTCGTTACAATTATGTATTTGGTACTACTCCAGCCATTGGTATGCTTCCTTACAATATGCCGAACCCCGGTCTTGGATGGGAAAAAACTGCTCAGTCAAATATCGGACTTGATTTTGGTTTCCTGAACAGAAGAATATTTGGTACTATTGAAGCTTATATGTCAAATACCTATGATATTATCATGTCAAGAGATATACCACCTGTTACCGGTTATCCGAATATTAATGATAACATTGGACGAATGAGAAATAAGGGTGTTGAATTAACACTGACGACTCGTAATATTGTAAAGAAAAATTTCTCATGGACAACAGATTTCAATCTTTCAACCAATAAAGAAGAAATCGTGGAACTGGTTAACGGCGAAGTGGATATGAAAGGTAACGGCTGGTTCATCGGATATCCGTTGCAGGTTTTCCGTACCTATAAAATTGACGGAATGTGGCAGAATACACCCGAAGACCTCGCTGAAATAGCCAAATGGAAAGCTAACAACTATAATTTCCAGCCCGGTCAATATAAGGTTGTTGAGCAGGGAACACCCGACTACAAATTATCAGATGACGACAAAGTTATCGTTGGTACCAACAGACCAAAATTTGTAATGGGTTTAACCAACACACTCACTTACAGAAACTGGGAAATGAGCTTCTTCCTCTACGCCCGTTTGGGTCAGAAATATTTCTCTTCGCTCATACCAGCCGGATCAAAGGGCGGAACCTTTGTCGGTTACGGCAGAAAAGCCGACCTGAGCGAATTCTGGTCTGCTACCAATACTGGAGCCGAATACCCGCAACTGACTTCGGCAACTACTAACGATGATGTTACCCGTGCTTCTTATATCAACGACGGATCATTTGTAGCTGTAAGAAATATATCGCTGGCCTATAATTTTTCAGATAATCTGATTAAAAATCTTTATTTGAAAAATCTGCAATTATTCGGACAGGTGCTGAATCCATTCATGTTTGGAGGTAAAGTGGTTAAAGCCGGAATTAACCCGGACGATGCTACCGGATGGACAGGTGCGAATAGTGTTGGTGATCCTGTTGGTGGAACTAATAACAATACAATAATGATGACAAACTTTGTTATCGGTATCAGAGCAGGTTTATAATTAATTCAAAAAAAATAACAAATAAAGATATGAAAAAATATAGTTCAATACTAATGGTTGTGATGCTGATGTTTTTTTCTTGTACCGATGATTTCCTGCAAGAAAAACCGGTTACAACCCTCACACAGGATTACTACAAAACAGTAGAAGGTCTTGAAAACTTAGCAAAAGGAAGTTATCAGATATTGAGATTTAAGTCGGATTACAATCAGGGCAACTATTTATTCGGAATTGGTTCTGATGTCGAAGTGTTTACCTGGTCACTTGCCGACCGTATTGCTATGGGTGGTTATAATCCTGACGGATGGGGACCACAATTAACTGGTACGCGTATTGCTCCGATGGTAAATTCATTGATTGGTCAGGTAAGCGGAGGCTTTTCTGAAGGTGTATATCCCGAAGTAAACAGATGCAATATCTTTTTTGAAAACTATGCAAATCTGAGTGAAGCTAACCAAAAAAAGATTATTGCAAGAAAAGGTGAAATGCTCTTCCTGCGTTCATACTCTTACTATTTAATTACCAACGTGCTGGGCGATGCTCCGCTCATGCTGAAAAGTTTCTCAGGAATGCCCGACAATTTTGCATTTGAGAAAGAAAAAATGGAGGTAATTTATAAACAGATTATCGCGGATATGCGTGAAGCCGTCGAAATTCTGCCTGAAACTTCAACAGAATTAGGACGTATCACCAAACCAGCAGCTGCTCACCTGCTTGCGAAAATGTATCTCAACCGGGCGCAGGCTGCCGAATTTCAAAACAGCTCTGAACCAACTCTGAAAGCTCTTTATAAAGGAACAGTTACTTCTGATCTTGACTCAGCTATTCACTATTCTACCATCGCAATCAATATTGTTTCTCAGCAGGTTAATAATGCCTATGGCGGATTATCGCCCGATTATGCTTCACTTTGGCTGAACGACACCAAATATGCACGTGATGCTCAGAAGGAAATACTTCTCTCTGCTCAGTACGAGCCTACGCTTACTTACAACGGTCGTTACGGCAATACGCTGGTACATCTCTTCAACAGTAATCACACAAGCCTGAGAGCCTGTACCCCGCGTACACTCGATTACGGACGCCCGTATGCCACAGCAGGTCCTTCCGACTGGGGATTTGATATGTTTACCGACCGTGCCAACGACTCCAGGTATTACAAAACATATCTGACCGATTATATTGCTACTGATGCTACACTTAAAGGTGGCAAACCATGGGATAAACCGACGGCATACTATTACAATAATTACCTGAAATCAGCTTCGGATGCTGCTGCTGTTGTTAATACAACCAGTAAAATTAAATATCAGCAACGTTCGATAGTATATATCGAAAATTCGAAAAACGAACCGCTCGATTCTCTTTGGGTGGTTAGCCAGCCTTATATCATGATGGTGAGATGGATGGTCGGAAGTCCGAACGGTGCCGGCTACTTCAATGCCGACGGAACACCTAAACCCGGAGCAATGATTGACCCGAAAAACCCGGTTGTGACCAATACGGCAGGACGAAAGCTGATGTACAGAATCAGTGGTGACAAAGGGGAACCATTCGGATTGGATCGTGGACTGGCTGTGTCGCAGTGGTATATGGGACCCAGAAAATGGGTGGATATTTATCGTGGTAAAGGTACCGATCCGAACGGCTCGGGCTCCATCGACATTCCGTTGTTCCGTCTTCCTGAAACTTACTTAGTAAGAGCAGAAGCATACGGAAGAAAAGGAAATTATCCGGCTGCAATAAACGATATCAATGTATTGCGTAAAAGAGCCGCGTATCATGCAGGTGAAAAACGTCCCGACATTCTTGTCAATCTCGAACCGGCAGTTATAACCGGCCGTCTTTCAATTCCTGCAGATGAAAAAGCGGCACCTTATGCCGTGAAAGTAGATGCTTACGAAAAGATAAAAGTAGATGGTTCGGAATGGCAGCCTGGAAGTGCAAAATCAAAACTTGAAAACTACCCGGTCGAAGCGACATCTGTCGAAAAACAGTTTATTCACTTTATTTATAACGAAAGAGCACGTGAGTTTGCATTTGAATTGATTAATGTTGAAGATTTGCACAATGCAGGGATACTGTACGAGCGAATTCGTGACCGCGATATGTTGGGTGCACCTCAAAGTTCTACCGGAACCGCCGATTTCCCCTTCCCGAAAGATGATATCTCAACCACCCTTGGTGCGTTAGGTAAGGGAAAAGGAGCCCTGAACAGAATGCATACTTTCAAACCATGGCCACAGGCGTACCTCGACTTATTGACCGATAAGGACAATAAACCGCTGACCGACGAAGCTAAAAAAGCATATCAGAATTACGGTTACTAGTGTTCGCTAAATATGCTGTAAAATCACTCTTAGATTGGTAAAAGTTTTGCTCTGCTGATGAATTCAGCAGAGCAAAATTGTTTTATAACTGTATTGTTTCACTGTAATTTAATGATTGAAAGCACGGATAATTTTTTCTGTTCAGCCTGCTTTAGTTGCAGGATGCTATTAATTGATAAAAATACTATGATAATTGATAAAAGTAATGCTCTGTAATTGTCTGAAATAGATAAAAGTAGTAATTTTATGGACGATCTTTTACAGTAACGAATAACATGAAAAAACAACTAATATTTTATCACGGACTGATATTTTGTGCTTTATTGTCAGTCCTTCCTGCTATCGGACAACAAAAACGGAGTGCAGTCAAGAACGATTCGAATACACCCCTTCATTTACTTCAGCCCGATTATAAAACTCCATACCGGATACCTGAAAAGAATGTAGTAAAAACTGACCTCGACAGGATACTCACCTACCTCGAAGGTGTTACTCCCGCTGTGCTGGAAAACAAATCCACAGGCAAAGAAGTGTTAAGCAACGTAGATTTCAATTTCGAAACTCAAATCAAAAGAGGTGATTTCCGGCTGGGTAGTTACGAATGGGGAGTTACCTATGCTGCCATGCTCGCAACTGCCGAAATTACCGGTGACAAACGATACGAAAACTATGTGAATCAACGTTTCAGTTTCTTAGCTGAAAATTATCCCTATTTCAGGAAATTATATACTGATTACGGTAGTAATATCGACTCACAGATCCGTCAGATAGTAAATCCGAAGGCTCTCGACGATGCCGGTGCTGTTTGTGCGGCCATGATTAAAGCAACCCGCCGGAATCCTGACCTGAAACTTAGACCTCTGATTGATAATTATATGAACTTTATCATGTATCAGGAATACCGGCTTTACGATGGAACTTTTGCCCGCAAGCGACCGCAACTTAATACAATCTGGCTTGATGATATGTATATGAGCATTCCAGCGCTGGTGCAAATGGGAAAACTGACCGGCGAAAATAAATATTCTGATGAAGCCGTAAAACAGATTAATTCTTTTTCCGAAAAAATGTTTGTCGCTGAAAAAGGTTTGTTTCGTCACGGATGGGTCGAATCGATGAAAGAGCATCCTTCTTTTTTCTGGGCAAGAGCAAACGGATGGGCTTTACTCGCATTGACCGAAGCGTTGGATGCACTTCCTGAAAGCCATCCTCAAAAAGATAAAGTGCTGGAACTTTTTAAATCGCATATCAGCGGATTGCTTCCACTCCAGTCTGGTGATGGATTCTGGCATCAGTTGCTCGATAGAAATGATTCTTATCCCGAAACTTCTGCAACAGCTATTTATGTGTATTGTATCGCTCACGCTATCAATAAAGGATGGCTTGATGCTACCGCATACGGATCGGCTGCTCTTTTGGGCTGGAATGCCGTTTCCACAAAAATTAATGCACAGGGTCAGGTTGAAGGAACCTGTGTGGGTACAGGCATGGCATTTGATCCTGCATTCTACTGTTATCGCCCGGTAAGTCCTTATGCGGCACACGGTTATGGAACTGTGATTATGGCAGGTGCAGAAATTATCAACTTGCTGGAAAAACAGCATCCGAAGATGAATGATAATACCATACAGTTTTACAGCAACGATCAAACTACTTCAACGCCAATTTTTAGTATTAATGACCAGTCGCGACCGGACGAAATTGTTTCGGGCAGCACGCGGAAGAATAAAGATGCACCGGTTGTTTTTGTCATTGGCGATTCGACAGCTAAGAACGGTCGCGGGAAAGGTGACGGAGGCCAGTGGGGCTGGGGGAGTTTTTTTCAACAATTTCTGGATACAACCCGCATATCGGTCGAAAATCATGCACTGGGAGGACGGAGCAGCCGCACTTTCTATACCGAAGGATTGTGGGATAAAGTATTGCCCGGTATAAAAAAAGGTGATATTGTTTTTATCCAGTTTGGACATAATGACGGCGGACCACTCAATACCGGACGTGCACGTGCATCGCTGAAAGGAACCGGGGAGAATTCCGAAACAGTTATCATGGAAAGAACCGGTGGACCTGAAGAAGTGTTCACTTTCGGACATTACCTCAGAATTTATATCCGCCAGGCTAAAGCAATTGGTGCTGTACCAGTTGTGCTGTCGCATACGCCGGGTAATTCCTGGGAAGGAGGAAAAATGCTCCGAAACAGTGATACATACGGTGGTTGGTCGAAAGAAGTGGCTGAACAGGAAGGTGTTTACTTTATTGATATGAACGATATTGTAGCCCGCAAATGTGAGTCGCTCGGACAGGAAAAAACCAATGAGCTTTATAAAGACCGTGTTCATACCTCGTATGAAGGAGCCATGCTTAATTGTAAATCATTAATTGAGGGAATACAAAATGTGCCTGAACTGACACTGAATAAATACATTAAATAAAACCCAAAAAAATAAAACCATGAAAAGAGAAGCATTTAAAATGTTTTTGAAATCCGGCTTCGAAGCCGAATACGAAAAACGCCACAGTGAAATCTGGCCCGAATTGGAAAAGCTGCTGAAAGATGCGGGAGTATATGATTATTCCATTTTTTGGGATAAAGATACCAACGTGTTGTTTGCTGTGCAAAAAACTTCCGGCGAAGGTAATTCACAGGATTTGGGCAGCAACCCGATTGTTCAGAAATGGTGGGCATATATGGCCGACATTATGGATACCAATCCCGATAATTCACCTGTATCTATCCCGTTGAAGGAAGTGTTCCGTATGGATTGAGTAAATTTTGATTGTAAATGAAACGATACTTATCAACCCTTTTTGTACTTGTTTTTGCCTCCGTGTTGTGTGTACAGGCACTGGGTGTTGATTACCGTTTTTATTTCAGCGAACAGTCTGCCCGAAAAGGTTTTGTGAAAGTGACCGAAAAAACGGTTTACGGTGCCGGTTCGGCATTCGGTTACGATCTGAAAACTGTGCAAAACGGGAAAGATGCTTTTTTCTTTTCGGTTGATCTGCCTGAAGGAAATTACAGGGTAAAACTGACGCTCGGTAATCAGGAATTTGAAACAAATACAACTGTACGATCCGAATCAAGAAGACTGATGCTGGAAAATATCAAAATTCCGAAAGGAAAGTTTGTTACCCGTGAAATTTCTGTCAATCTCCGGAATACCAAAATTGGTACGCGTGATTCGGTGAAAATTAAACCCCGTGAAATGAGTAAACTTAACTGGGACAACAAACTGACGCTCGAAATCAATGGCATCCATCCATCCCTGGTCCGTTTGGAAATTTCATCAGCCAATAATCTTCCAACTGTTTTTCTGGCAGGAAATTCTACCGTAGTCGATCAGGACGACGAGCCCTGGTGTGGCTGGGGGCAAATACTTCCCCGATTTATGTGTCCGAAAATTGCGGTTGCCAATTATGCCGAATCCGGAGAAGCGGGCAATACTTTTATCCGGTCCAACCGGTTTGCAAAACTGCTTCACGAAATGAAAAAAGGTGATTATCTTTTTATTGAATTCGGACATAACGATATGAAGCAAAAAGGTGAAAATGCCGGAGCATTCAAGAGCTATAAACAGAGTTTGGTTTATATGATTGACGAAACCCGCAAAAAAGGCGGAACACCCGTATTGGTTACGCCCATGAACCGTCGGCGCTTCGATGAGAATGGAAAAGTCATTAACACCCTCGAGGATTTTCCGGATGCAGTTCGTCTCACCGGTAAAGAACTGAATGTGATGGTTGTGGACCTCAATGCTATGAGTAAAGTGTTGTATGAAGCCTGGGGACCCGATGAATCAGTGAAAGCCTTTGTTCACTATCCGGCAGGAACATTTCCCGGACAAAAAACCGACCTCGCCGATAATACACATTTCAATACCTTTGGTGGATATGAAATCTGCAAATGCATTCTGAAAGGTTTGACGGATAATAAATCGCCACTGAGAAAATACATTGTAAAAGATTTTACCTCCTTTGATCCGGCAGAACCAGATAAATTCAGTGACTTCAGCATTCCGGCTACTCCCTTCAGTTCAACAGAGAAACCGGATGGAAATTAAGGAATAGATCCAAATTGAAAGATAGAACGCTATTCAAATAATTCTAAAGATACAAGAAATTGATTAATAACCCGCTCAGCTTCACCTTTTTGGGGTTAGTGAGCAGATATATTATTAATATGAAACGAGCATGAACACTGAGGTTCACCAAAGATGATGAAAATCCGACATGCGAGTTCCATGTGACAACAAAAAAATAAATTATTTACACATGAAAAGAAATTTATTAATATTCAGCATTTTAGTTTTCTCAGCAGGTTCTCTTTTTTCACAAAACAGAACCGATGAAGAAGCCATCAGGGCGGTGGCTGATAATATTCTCAAACAGCCTGTAAAGCAGTTCGTTGGAGTTGACGATGGAACTGTTTACAACAGTACGGCTGAAATTCCTGCCGGAAAAGATGTGAAGTTCAGAAGTCCCCTCACGGAATGGCATTATTCCAACGGCGTACTGGATATAGCTATGATATCACTCGGCCAATACCTGAATGAACCAAAGTATATCAATTACGCCAAAAACCATGTCGCTTTCGGTTTCAATAACTATGAGTATTTCAAAAATACTTTCCGCAATGACCGGAAACACTGGCTATGGCCTTTCGGACAGCTTTGGAATATGAAGGAACTGGACGATTGCGGTGCAATGGGAGCTGCGGTAGTAGGAGTTTATCAACTGGAAAATAAAAAAGAATATTTTGATTATATCCAAAACGCTGCTAACCACATCATGAACGAACAAACCCGTCTGAAAGACGGTACCTTGTGCAGAACTTTTCCAAGGAAAATGACCGTTTGGGCGGATGATGCCTATATGGCTACTTCTTTTCTGACTGAGATGGGAAAACTTTCGGGTGAAAATAAATATTTCGATGAAGCAGCAAAACAATTGATAAACATTGACAAATACTTGTGGTGTCCCGAAAAACGGCTATATTATCACTGTTATTATACCGATTTGAAACGAAACGGCGTGGCATTCTGGGGACGTGCCAACGGCTGGATTACGGTTTCGCTTGCCAATCTGATAGAAGCAATGCCCGCCAATCATCCAAAACGTGCCAGATTAATTTCCATCCTGGAAAAGCAAATCGTAGGCTTTGCATACTATCAGAATGCAAACGGCATGTGGAATCAGTTGCTTGATAAAAGTGATTCGTACGACGAGTCATCTGTAACTGCCATGTTTGTTTATGGTGTGGCAAAAGCTGTGAATAACAAGTGGATTGATGCCGGATATGCAAGTATAGCGAGAGCAGGCTGGAATATTCTTAAAAATCAGGAAATTACGCCCGATGGACGCTTTACGAATGTGTGTGTGGGAACCGGAATTGGTTACGATGCTCCGTTCTATTTCAATCGTCCGGTGGGAGATAACGAAAAACACGGTCTGGGTCTGATTATCGATACTGCTGTGGAAATAATGAAACTCAGTAAAAAGAAATAATTATCTGCCTGACCGGGAGGTTTTTTAATCAGAGTGAATTTTCTGACCAATTATAAAACTAATACAATGAAATCGTTACAGACATTATTTCCTGCATTCGTTGGACTGACAACCTTTGCACTTCCGGCAACCGGTCAGAAACAGAAGGATACACGACCCAATATCATTTTTATTCTTGCCGACGATATGGGTTACGGCGATTTGGCGTGTTACGGAAATCAAATTGTCAAAACTCCGAATATTGATAAACTGGCAAAAGAAGGTGTCCGTTTCACCAATGCTTATGCAGGCTCGGCTGTAAGCTCCCCTTCGCGTTGCTCGTTACTGACGGGGAAACATACAGGACACACCACTATCAGGGACAACTTTGCGAAAAAAGGAGGCATAACAGGTTTGAAAAACGGAAATACGATCCGGCGAGCTAATATCCTGCCCGAAGACACCACCATTGCAACTATTCTGAGTGCGGCAGGCTACAGAACCTGTCTTGTAAACAAGTGGCATCTGGACGGATTTAATCCCGACGCTGGTCCACTCGACAGAGGCTTTGACGAGTTTTATGGCTGGCTCGTAAGCAAGAACGAATCAAACCTTCCCTATTATTATCCGGCTCTGAGATACTACAACAGAGAACTTAAAGAAATTCCGGAAAATAAAAATAACGCCCGTGGAATTCACGACAGCGATTTGTCCGTACGCGAATCGATTGAATTTATTGAAAGAAACAAGAAGAATCCTTTTTTTCTGTATCTGGCATTCGATGTGCCGCACGAACCATATGTGATTAACGACACTGAACCCTATAAATCAATGAATTTGTCGGATTCGGCCAAACTATATGCAGCTCTTATCACTCAGACCGATCGCGCTATCGGACGGTTGATTGATTATCTGGATAAAAATAATTTGCGAAATAATACGCTCATCATCTTTGCCTCCGATAACGGGGCAGCAACAATGGCACCAATCCCGGAACTGAATTGTAATGCAGGACTCAAAGGAAATAAAGCTCTACTTTATGAAGGGGGAATTAAAGAACCGTTTATCGTCAATTTTCCAAAGAAAATAAAAGGTGGAAAAATATTGAAAAATCTGATTTATTTTCCGGATGTGATGCCGACTTTAGCCGGTTACGCAAATGCAAAACTACCCTGGAATACAGATGGGGTGAGCATAAAACCGTTGCTGGAAGGAAAAAAACAGATTACCGATAACCGAACTTTGTACTGGGAATTTCCCGGTACGCAGGTGGCCGTAAGAAAAGGAAAATGGAAAGCGGTTTCGGTGAAAAAAGGAGCAGAATTAGAACTTTATGATATTTCAAAAGACCCGAACGAAACAAATAATCTGGCAGATAAATATCCCGGAATTGTATCGGAACTTGCAAATGAAATAAAAAAGCAACACGCTCCATCGCCTTACTGGCCTATTGACGGAGAAAAATAAATTATATTAAAATGAAAAACACAATCATCCTGTTTTCCATTCTTTTTTCGATAAATTTTATTGGGAAAGCACAACCTGTTATGGAAACAGGCGGACAACCAATGCCCGACGAGTGGATTGACAAAGATACCGGACATAAAGTAATAAAACTGACCCGCCGTGAAGGAACGAATATGAGTTTTTATTTTCACAACAATCCGTTTGTCGGCAATAAAATGATATTCGTTGGTGGCGATAAATACAAAGGAAAAGACATTGCCGGACGTGAAATCTATAATTTCGACGGAAGAAATCTTCAAATGTATTGGGTGGATTTAAATACCCTGAGAACGGAACAGCTGACCAGCGAAAACTTTCCGGTACGCACCGAAATTGTAAGTGCAAAAACGCACGAAATATTTTTTCAGCAAAAAGACACCGTTTTTGCATTCAATCTTGACACACGCCAGCGCAGACAAATCTATGTGAATCATACAAAAAAAGAAAAATTCTCTGTTACAACCGTCAATGCCGATGGAACATTGCTGGCTGGCGCGTTTTCCTCGCCGAAAGAAGCCGAAATTCTGAAGAAATATCCTGAAAAAAGCCAGTTCTTCGGACGCATTTTCGAAGCGAAACTTCCCCGCACACTTTTTATTATTGATATAAAAACAGGCAAACTGACCAGAATTTATCACGAAAAAGCATGGCTCAACCATATTCAGTTTTCACCAACTGATCCGAGCTTACTGATGTTTTGCCACGAAGGACACTGGCACAAAGTAGATAGAATTTGGACCATTGATGTGCTGAAAAGAGGTAAACCGCAGTTGCGCCACAGACGCTCGATGCCGATGGAAATTGCCGGGCACGAATGGTTTGGCAGTAAAGGTGACGCCATTTATTTCGATTTGCAAAAACCACGTGGAAAAACATTTTTTGTAGCGAAAACTGATTTGGCAACGAATACCGAAGAGCAATATGAACTGCAACGCAACGAATGGAGTGTGCACTATACAACATCGTGGGACGAAAGCCTGATGGCTGGCGATGGCGGCGACTCTACATCTGTAGCAAAAGCTGAAGACGGGAAATGGATTTATCTTTTCAAAACAGAAGGAAATACATTAAAATCGACCCGCCTGGTCAATATGAAAAATCATAATTACCGTTTGGAACCAAATGTACATTTTTCACCCGATAATAAATGGATAATTTTCAGAGCCAATTTTGAAGGAGAAGAAAATGTGTATGCGGTAGAAATATAGAAAAAACAATGAAAACACGCCAAAAGCATAGAAATCAGTTCTGTATAAAAGCAATGCTTTTTTGCTTTTACATTTTCTCATGTATCAGTTTGTCGGCTCAAACAGATTGGAAAGGAGCAAAATGGATAGGCGGCTCAGAGGAAGATTTACCTTTTTATTCACATTATTTGTCCGTGTTCAGGATAAATTATACTGTGCAATTTCTAAATCATTCAGCTTCAACGAAATCAGAGTTTATTTACGGTGCCAACGATGAGCGTTTGATGGACAGCAACAGGAATATCCACAACATTCAAAGTGACAGAGACAGTTCTTTTGTGCGAATAGAATTGGATGCTACCACGCTTCCGGCAAAGTTAAATATTTATCGGAAGGGTTACGCACCAGGCGATAAGGGAAGCACTCCTTTGTTTACATCAGAGATTTCTGATTTATTAATTAATCCCGAGAATAAGTTTGCCCCACACCACGTTTCCATCCATTCCAATTTGGGAATTACGCGGATTTTCGTTGATGGTGATAAAAAAGAGAATGTAGTGGCCGATATAGTTCTCAATCCGTACGGAAAAGGAGGTGACTTTTTTGCTTATCCGGTGCTGGGTGATATTGGATTTTCTGAGGAAATATCGGATGTTGAAATTCGTAATTATCGGGAACCCTCAAATGTTTTGCGTTCATTTAAAAAATCAGCAGGAAATATCATTCTCAATCCGTCTGCTAATTCGTTGCCGATGCTTCGTAGTAATTTCGAGGTTTCCGGTCAGAAAATAGCCAAAGCTACCCTCTGTGTTACAGCACGCGGCATTTACGATTTTTACATCAATAACAAGCGGATAAATGACGATTATTTTAATCCGGGTGCTTCGCAATACAACAAAACACATTATTATCAGGTTTACGATGTTACAAAATTTCTCCGGAAAGGAAAAAACGCAATGGGGGCCATACTTGGTGAAGGCTGGTGGAGCGGGGCTATTACCTACGCGGGCGAAAGCTGGAACTTTTTTGGTGATCGTCAGTCGCTCCTGGCAAAGTTAGTCATCACTTATGCCGATGGAACAGAAAAAGTCATACCAACCTCGCCCGATACCTGGCAGTATTACAACAATGGTCCGACAATTACGGGTGGTTTTTTCAATGGAGAAGTGTACGATGCACGCCGGGAAGTGGCAGGCTGGAGCAACTATGATTTTGAACCCGAAAACTGGAAGAAAGCAAAAGAAATTACATTAGAAGGAAATACCGCGCCATTAGATTTCTCAGCTTATTCGCTGGCAGAACAAACAGGTCAAACCGTAAAACAAATTATGAAATTAACAGCGGTTTCTGTCACTGAAGTTCGCCCGGGTGTTTTTGTGTACGATATGGGGCAAAACTTTGCCGGCGTTCCCGATATTCACTTCTCAGGAATGAAACAGGGTACAAAAATCAACCTGCGGTTTGCGGAGGTTAAATATCCGGATTTGCCGGAATACAAGCAAAACACAGGGATGATCATGCTCGAGAACATACGCTCGGCAATGGCACAGGATATTTATATTTGTAAAGGAGGAGATGAGGAAGTTTTTTCGCCCCGTTTTACTTATCACGGTTATCGCTTCGTGGAAATAACAGGACTGGAAAAGGCTTTAGATCTGAAAGATGTAAAAGGTATTGTGTTGAGTTCAATAGATAACATTACGGCTGATTATGAATGCTCCAACAGCGAAGTTAACCGCCTCTGGCAAAATATAAAATGGTCGGCATTTTCCAACTTTGTGTCCATCCCGACCGACTGTCCGCAACGAAATGAACGTCTTGGATGGAGCGGAGATATTTCGGTTTTCTCCCGAACAGCTGTTTATCTTGCCGATGTTCGAAAATTTCTTTCCAGACACCTAAGAGCAATGCGCGATTGTCAGAAGCCCGACGGTCGTTTCCCCGATGTTGCTCCGTTCGATTTTGGTTTTGGCGGATTGCTATGGGGTAGCGCGGGCATCACCGTTGCCTGGGAAACATACCTGCAATATGCCGACACGGAGCTTCTCACGGAGCATTACGATGCGATGAAGCGCTATATTGAGTTTGTGCAAAGAAACTACATTGATCCGCAAACAAACGTCATTGTGCAGAACCGGGCCGGACTTGACCTGGGCGACTGGTTAAGCCCCGAGGAGGCAAAAAATGATCGGTCATTGCTTTGGGAAGCGTATTTTATTTATGATTTGGACATCATGCAGAAAATTGCCGGAGAACTTGATAAAAAGGACGACGCGGCGATGTTTGCAAAAATTTCTTCTGAAAGAAAATCTTTTTTTAACGATACATACATTGACAAAACCACAGGTAAAACCATATCGTCGGGCTATTATTCAACACAGATAAAAGTTCCTGAAAAAGGGAAGGTTGTTGATACGCAATCGTCTTACGCTTTGCCGCTGGCTTTCGGAATTGTAAACAAAGAAAATAAACCGTTATTCCTGAAAAATTTCATTGAAACCATTCGCCGTGAGAATATTTCGGACGAAAAGCAAACTTGTCCGCCTTATTCGCTGATGACAGGTTTTATTGGTACTGCGTGGGTTTCTAAGGCATTGTCGGACAACGATTTTACGGCTGACGCTTACCAGCTTTTACAGCAAACGTCGTATCCTTCGTGGCTGTATCCGGTTGAGCAAGGTGCAACCACAATCTGGGAACGCCTGAATTCTTATACACACACTGATGGTTTTGGAGGAAATAACCGGATGAATTCTTTCAATCACTATTCTTTTGGCGCTGTTGGTGCCTGGCTTATCGAGCATTCATTAGGCATCAGGCGCGATGAAAATAATCCGGGGTTCAGACATTTTATTCTCTCTCCCGAAATTGATACAACCGGTAAAATGACGTATGCACGCGGATACTATAATTCTCCGTACGGTAAAATTGAAAGTCTGTGGAATATGTCAGAAGGTAACATTACTTATAATTTTACTGTACCCGAGGGAACTACAGCAACGCTTTATCTGCCGCTTTCGGCAAAATATCTGCTGAAAAAGGGAACAACAGCCAATAAAACAAAGGAAAACGGGAAGATGAAGTTTGAACTGAAAGAAGGAAAATATGAATTTGAAGCGAAATAGTTTAAAACCAGAATATTATGAACAGGAAAAAAATAGTTACAACTTTTTTAATTGGTTTTTTAGCGTTCACCTGCCTGATTGCGCAAGACATGAAGACGGGTCAGCGTACAAAATACAATTTCAATTCCGGTTGGCTTTTACAGCTTGGTGATGTAAAAGGGGCTGAAGAACAGAGTTATACTGATAAATCCTGGAAAAAAATAACACTTCCGTACGCTTTTAATGAAGATGAAGCATTCAAACTGAGCATTTCGGAACATACCGATACGGTGGTCTGGTATCGAAAACATTTCAAATTGCCAAAAACAGCCAGCGGTCAGAAAATATTTCTTGAATTTGAAGGAATTCGTTTTGGCGGTGAATTCTTTCTGAACGGGAAATCCATCGGCTGGCACGAAAACGGGGTGATGGCTTTTGGATTTGATATTTCGGAGGTTGTGAATTATTCAGGCGAAAATGTTTTGTCGGTACGCATTGATAACTCATGGCGATACAAGGAACATACAACGGGTTCCGGCTATCAGTGGAACGACCGGAATTTTTATGCAAACTACGGTGGAATTCCCAAAAATGTATATTTACACGTTACACCAAAGCTGTATCAGACTTTACCGCTTTACAGCAATCTGCAAACAACAGGAACCTACGTGTATGCCCGCGAAATCGACATTACAAATAAATCTGCACAGATTTTTGCTGAAACACAGGTAAAAAACGAATTATCTGAAGAAAAAAATGTAGAGCTGGAAGTAAAAATTGAAGATCCGGACGGAAAAGTAATCAAAACATTCAAATCAAAACCCGAAAAAATAGCTTCGGGAGAAATGAAGAATATCAAAGCACACAACAAAGTTTCAGACTTGCATTTCTGGTCGTGGGGTTATGGATATCTGTACAATGTTTACACCACACTCATTATGGACGGAAAACCCTCGGACGTGGTAAAAACCCGTACCGGATTTCGGAAAACCCGTTTTGACAAAGGGATGTTCTGGCTCAACGACCGTGTTTTGCAGATAAAAGGCTATGCCGAACGCACTACCAACGAATGGCCTGCGCAGGGTCAGTCGGTTCCGGCGTGGCTGAGCGATTACAGTAACAAAATGATGGTGGAAAGTAATGCAAATACTGTACGCTGGATGCATGTTACACCTTGGAAGCAGGATGTGGAAAGTTGCGACCGTGTAGGACTTATCCAGTTGATGCCGGCAGGCGATTCGGAAAAAGACGTGGAAGGGCGGCGCTGGGAGCAACGTGTGGAACTGATGCGTGATGCCATTATTTACAACCGGAACAATCCGAGCGTAATTTTTTATGAAGGTGGAAACGAATCTATCAGCGAAGCACACATCGCGGAACTCAAAGCCCTTCGTGACCAATATGATCCATATGGAGGTCGTGTAATGGGTTCTCGCGAAATGCTCGATAGTAAAATTGCTGAATGGGGAGGCGAAATGCTTTATATCAATAAAAGTGCTCAAAAACCGCTTTTTGCAACCGAATACTGCCGTGATGAAGGATTGCGAAAATACTGGGATAACTACTCGTTTCCTTACCACAAAGACGGTGAAGGATCGAAATATTACCGTTCGGTTGCTAATGCTGAACCTCAAAAAAATATTGACACTCGTCCATACAACCGCAATCAGGACAGCTTTTTTGAGGAATTAATCACCCGCTGGTGGGATTATTACCGGGTGCGTCCAGGAACCGGAAAAAGAGTGAGCAGCGGCGGACTGAAAATTCATTTCCACGAGTCGAATACACACTGGCGCGGAGCCGAAAACTACCGCAGGAGCGGAGTTGTGGATGCCATGCGTGTTCCTAAAGATGCTTTTTTTGCACATCAGGTGATGTGGAACGGCTGGGTGGACATCGAAAAACAAGGAACTTACATTTGCGGACACTGGCAACAAGCATACAATCCTCCTGTTGATGGAAAAAATCCAGCTCCGAGAGAAACGAAAGATGTTATGGTGGTTTCCACAGGCGAAAAAGTGGAACTTTTCGTCAATGGAAAATCGCAGGGATTTGGTGAAAGAAGCGCAGGATTTCTTTTCAAATTCAAAGAAATAAAATGGGAAGAAGGAACAGTGGAGGCTGTAAGTTACGATAATGAAGGTAAAATTGTCAGTAAAACAAAAAAAGAAACTGCTGCAAAGCCGGAAAAAATCACGCTGAAACTGATGAATGCTCCCGACGGTTTCAAAGCTGATGGAGCTGATCTGGCATTGATCGAAATTGAAGTGGTGGACAAAGCTGGCAGACGTTGTCCGCTCGATAACTCGCTCATTGATTTCGATTTACAGGGAAATGCCGAATGGCGCGGAGGAATTGCACAGGGAAAGGAAGGAAATTATGTACTCGAAAAACAACTGCCGGTAGAATGTGGCATTAACCGTGTACTGATTCGTTCCACAACCAAAGCAGGAAAAATTAAACTGACAGCGCGAGCCCCGGATAATTCCCTGAAACCGGCCTCAATTGAATTTTCATCCGTAAAAATTAATGAAAAAGAAGGTTTATCAACCTATATTTCGTCCGACTATCAACCTGTAAATCTTTTCCGGGGCGAAACTCCCAAAGGAGAGTCGTATACTATAAAAAGACATTCGGTGGAAATTGTCGGAGCAACAGCCGGAAGCAACGAAGCCGATGTAGCCAAAAGCTTTGACGACAACGAATTGTCGGAGTGGAGGAATGATGGAAGAATTTCCTCTGGCTGGATAAAATACGAGCTGGAACATGATGCCACAGTGAATGAAGTAGAACTCAAACTGACCGGTTGGAGAATGCGTTCTTATCCCATTCAGATTTTTGTGGACGGAAAAAAAGTGTGGGAAGGCGAAACCGAAAAATCGCTCGGATACATTAATATTCCTTTCAAGCCAACAAAAGGTCGTTTTATAACTATAAGAATTACAGGCGCAACCGAAGAAAAAGATGCTTTTGGAGGAATTGTGGAAGTAGCTGCAAAATCAGCTGGCGAACTCGATTTATTCAAAGACCCTGACAGTGCCAATTCAAAAGGTGAATTAAGAATAGTGGAAGCTGAAGTGTATGAATTAAAATAGAACTTTATGAAATCGAAGGTATTGAAAACCATCGTTTGTTCACCTATTGTGCGCCGCCATTTCAACGGAAAAGGGAAATTAATAAATACACACGGTGATTATATAAAAGCATCAAAAGAAATTGCCCGTGAAACAAAAACTCCTTTTGTGGATATGGAAGCGTACACGCGTAAGCTGGTAAGCAACTTGGGACCCGAAAAATCAAAAGCACTTTTTACAATGAAAAAGTCTGGTTTGGATTCTACCCATTTGTGCCATGATGGTGCGCGTGAGGTGGCCGGATTATTTGTAAAAGGAGCCAAAAAACAGAAATTAGAGATTACAAAATATTTTAAATCTACAGATAAGACAACTAAAGGAATGAATTAATAAGTTGTTTCGTCAAACATCAAAATTCAGGGAGAATGAATAAAAAACTAATATTTGTGTTTTTATGCACGTTTTTGACTTGTCAGATTTATGCACAACTTGCATCATTTCCCGGAGCCGAAGGTTTTGGAAAATACGCATTAGGAGCAAGAGCATCATCTGCGCCACAAGTGGTGCATGTCACTAATCTGAATGATACCGGAACAGGTTCATTTCGGGATG
>Ga0316605_10000186_pt1 | contig 56295 bp, 28 predicted proteins | sample OWC_soil_day20_n_FD_207666 | JGI IMG/M metagenome (GOLD analysis project Ga0316605, IMG submission 207666) | Wetland soil microbial communities from Old Woman Creek delta, Ohio, United States - OWC_soil_day20_noCT | ecosystem: Environmental > Terrestrial > Soil > Wetlands | place: USA: Ohio...
CACCGCATATTTTCCCCGGATCCACCTTAATTAGATCGCGGATATTCATGTTGGTGGCACCCAGGTAGAAAGAATAATTTGCCAGCGATTTTGAGGCTGCCAGTTCATTTTTTTCTTCCAGAAGTTCCATCGTAGTGGTTTGGGGCTTTGTATTTGGCATTTCCATATAGGAGGTGACACCCCCGGCCACCGCGGCTTTACTTTCAGTATAAATATCTCCCTTATAAGTCAAACCGGGTTCGCGAAAATGTACCTGATCATCAATCACACCCGGCATTAGCCACAACCCTTCCGCTTCGATTTTTTCAACCGGATTTTTCAATTCGATTTGTTCGCCATCCTTGTAAACATGCTCAATCTTGTCATGATTGATTAATACCGAACCCTTAAAAATTTGCCCTTCGTTGACAATATTGGCATTGCATATTAATTTTTTCATAATGCGATTATTTAAAGGTGTAAATAAACGAAAGTATGTAAAATAATAGTTATTTATATCATTTTTCGCGGAAATTTACGGGTAAGAGAAGACAGTTTCAGTTGTATTACCCCCAAAAATGCTTCTCCGAATATACCACCGCTCATTTTGGAAGTACCCAGCTGACGATTGATGAATATTATAGGTACCTCTTTGAGTGTAAAACCGCACTTATATGCTGTAAATTTCATTTCGATCTGAAAAGCATAGCCTTTAAACCGGATTTTGTCCAGTTCGATGGTTTCGAGCACTTCACGGCGGTAACATTTGAAACCGGCAGTAGTATCGGCAATTTTTAAGCCTGTGACCAGTTTTACATATTTGGATGCAAAATAAGACATCAGCACACGTCCGATAGGCCAGTTTACCACATTAACCCCGCTCACATACCTTGATCCTATGGCCACATCGGCACCTTCGTTGACACAGGCATTATACAAGCGGAGCAAATCCTGGGGATTGTGGGAAAAATCAGCATCCATTTCGAAAATAAAATCATATTCATGCTCCAAACCCCATTTGAAACCGGTAATATAGGCCGTTCCTAATCCCAGTTTACCTTTACGCTCCACAATAAATAAGCGTTCCGGAAATTCAGTCCGGAGGTTCTTTACGATAGCTGCCGTTCCATCGGGTGAACCATCGTCAATTACCAACAGGTGAAACTCTTCCTGGAGTGCAAATACAGCACGAATGATGTTTTCAATGTTTTCCTTTTCGTTGTAAGTAGGAATGATAACCAGTTTTGAAGGCATAAAAAGATTATTTTTAGTTTTTTATCGTATTAACGGATAATATTTCAGTTCTAATCAAACAAATACATCGGCGATGGATTTACTCTGTCCAAAGGAACAATCTGTAACTTATCCTCGAAGTCAATTTCTTCGTTTCTCAGACTATCGACGATGGTAGAGTATGCCAGCTCGGGCAAATTATTTTCTCTGCTCAGGTGACATAGGAAAACATACTTCCAGCGATCGGTAAAATTTTCGGTCAGGAAACGTGCTGTCTGGAGATTACTCAGGTGTCCCGTATCTGCTTTGATCCTGCGTTGCAAATGCAAAGGATAGGGTCCGTTTTCGAGCATAATATCATCATAATTAGCTTCCAGCACCATAAAATCCGAGTTTACCAGCTGTTTGGCTGCTTCCACACTCACATGTCCAAGGTCGGTAGCAAATGTAAAACTTTTTCCTTTATATTCTACGTTATACCCTACATTTTCTGTGGCATCGTGCGATACGGGGAAGGCTTTAATTCTGAAATCGCCAATTTCAACAATTTCATTGATTTCAATAAACTTCTGACTGGTTGACAGTTTCTGGGTAACACAATAGCTTTTATTAATTCCATTGTGTATTAGTTTGGTAGTATAAACAGGCACCTTGTGCTTCTCCCCGATTACTCCGGCTGCCCGAATGTGGTCGGCATGATCGTGTGTGATAAACAGACCCCATATATTTGAAAAATCTAGGCCCATGGTGCGCAAGAAATGCCGGATAGTCCGAATTCCCATACCCGCGTCAATCAGTATCCCATATGAAGCCGTTCCAAGAAAATAACAGTTTCCACTGCTACCGCTTGCCAGACTTCTGAATCGCAATCTATCCATATTCCTATTCAAATTAGTTACAAAATTAACACAAAAAACGTAATAACATTTATATTGGAGAGGAAATATCTTTAAAAGAAACAGTTTCAAAAAAAACATTGAAAAGAAATAAAATAATCAGGTTAAAATCAACCCGGAGAGATGTATTACAGGTCGTTTTAGATGTCATTTAAAAAAACGCACCCGGAAACTTTCATTTCCGGGCGACATTATATCAATAATAACCAATTATGGCATTTTATATACAAAACTATTAATACTCATACCTGCACCAACGGAAGCAAACACTACCAAGTCACCAGTGTTGAGTTCATGTCCTTCGAGCTGATTATTTATTATATAATCATACAATGTGGGCAATGTAGCTACCGACGAATTTCCTAGTTTTGAAATTGTCATTGGCATAACATTTTCGGGTGCCTCAGCTATATCATAAAGTTCATACAGACGTTTTAGTATGGCGTCATCCATTTTTCCATTAGCCTGATGAATAAGCAGTTTTTTAATCTGACTGATATGCAGACCCAGTTTGTCCAGTCCGGCTTTAATGGCTTTTGGCACATTGTCGAGTGCGTACATATACAAGCGACGTCCGTTCATTTTGATAAACAGGTCTTTTTGGCTGGCAAGCTCGGCATTGTATGAATAACCCATATGCAACATCTGCGCATAAAGATAAGCATCGGTACGTGCATTGTGCCCCAGTATTCCCACCGGTGTATCGCTTTCACGACCTTCGAGCACAACAGCTCCTGCCCCGTCGGCATAAATCATACTGTCGCGATCATGCGGATCTGAAATGCGTGAAAGTACCTCAGCACCAACTACAAGCACTTTTTGAGCATCACCCGAACGGATATAATAATCAGCCTGAATAACGCATTGTAACCATCCTGGACAACCAAAAAGCACATCGTATGCTACTGTAGCTGGGTTTTTTATACCCAGTTTTTGTTTCAGACGGGCTGCTAATGAGGGAACTATATCAGCTTTAATATTATCGTGCGAAGTTTCACCAAAATTGTGGGCGAATATAATGTAATCCAGCTGTTCTTTGTCAATACCGGCTGCTTTTATCGCTTTTTGCGAAGCTATCAGCGCCAGATCGGAAGTTTTCTGATTTTCATCAGCATATCGTCGTTCGGAAATGGTTGTTATTTCCACAAATTTGTCGACTATCACTGAACCCGGAGTAGTCAGCTTTTCACCATTGGTATCATAAAATTCATTGGAAATAAAATCATCGTTATTGATTACTTTAGGAGGTACGTAACTACCTGAGCCGGTAATTACGCTGTATAATAAACCCATAAACTTCAAATTTATAATTAAGACTATTAAAATTTTTGCAAAGATAATGAAACTAATCCTATTATTGCCTGCAGGGCTAAAAAGATTGATTTTTTTTGAGAATACTTAGAATTATTTTCTCTCATTTGACATTTTAATTCTTTACATAAGAAAACGTTTAACTAACTTATAATGTTGTATATGAATGTTTCACATAATATTTTTTTATGTTTTTTCAGTTGATATGCAAAAATATCAATGTATATTTACTATTTTAGTGCTCTGAAAAAAGTTAAATTACAAATCCATACTCATGCTTATAATAGGAATAGCCGGCGGCACCGGTTCAGGAAAAACCACAGTAGTACGCAAAATCTTACAACGCCTCCCAGAAGGAGAAGTAGTAATTTTACCACAAGACTCTTATTACCGGGACAGCAGTCACCTGCCTCTCGAGGAAAGACTGGAAATCAATTTCGATCACCCCGATTCCATTGAATTCGACCTGCTGACAAAACATTTGAAAGAATTAAAAAAAGGGCATTCTGTAGAACAACCCATCTATTCATACCTCACCTGCACGCGCGCGCAGGAAACCATTCCCGTTTTTCCACGCGATGTGGTTATTGTTGAAGGTATTCTTGTGCTTTGCAATCCTGAATTGCGTAAAATGATGGATCTGAAGGTATTCGTTGACGCCGACCCCGATGACCGCCTGATACGCGTCATCAACCGCGACATTGTAGAACGTGGCAGGTCTGTAAATAAAGTAATGGAACGCTACGAAATGACTGTTAAACCCATGCACCTGCAGTTTATTGAACCGACAAAACGATTTGCCGACTTAATAATTCCACAGGGTGGCAATAATCACATAGCTATCGATATCCTTACTAAATATATTGAAAATAATCTGAATAAAAAGCTATAAACAATACAGCTGCTACTGAAATCCATTTTTACGACACAGTCCGGTCAGCAAATCTTTTCTGCCAGTTAAACACTAAAAAAAACGAAAATGAATCCTCTGCAACAGAAACTGATGTTTATCGATATCGAAACAGTACCGTCAACGGGAACATACGCGGAACTGAACGGGGAAATGCAACACCTGTGGGATGAAAAATTCAACCTGCTCCGAAAAAGGATGCCCGAAAAGTATCCCGAAGATTCGACACCTGCGTTCGGATATGAAACAAGCGCCGGAATTTATGCCGAATTCGGACGGATTATCTGTATCTCGGTAGGGTTTATCTTTATAAAAAATGAAGAGATGCACTTCCGCACAAAATCATTTGCCGATGAGGATGAAGCCCGGGTGCTTCGGGATCTCAGCGCTTTGATTGAAAAATATCCCGATTATAATTTCTGCGGACATAATATTAAGGAGTTCGACATTCCCTACATCTGCCGGAGGATGCTCATCAACAATCTGCCACTACCCATCCAACTGCAAATAAACAATCGTAAACCCTGGGAAGTTAACCTTGTTGACACGCTCGATTTCTGGAAGTTCGGCGATTACAAGAACTTTACCTCACTGAAACTGCTCACAGCAATCTTCGGCATTCCTTCGCCAAAAGACGACATTGACGGCAGCCAGGTGGCTGAAGTTTTTTACGGGGAGAAAAATCTGCCCCGCATAGCCACCTATTGCCAGAAGGATGTACTTGCCACTGCTCAGATCTGGCTCCGGATGAACGGAAACCAGATAATAAAATCTGAAAATATACAGCACACATAAAACAGAGTATGAAAGTAAGATTTTGGATTGCAATATTTATTGTTTCGGGTCTGCTGATTGGGTGTAAATTTATCACCAATAAAACCAGGCAGTCTGCTGAACCAACGGACACAGGCATTTCAAAAAATTATTTTCCAAAAGACACGCTGAAAGTTGTAACGCAATACGGTGCCACATCGTACTTCAATTACAGAGATGAAATTCTGGGATACGATTACGAGCTGGCGCAGGATCTGGCCAATCACCTGCACTTGAAGCTGAAAGTGCAGGTTGCCAAAAACGATGAGGAAATGACAAATTATCTGCTTTTGGGCAAAGCCGATCTGGCTATTTACACAACTTTCGAAACCAAAGCGTTGAAGAAAGTGTTTAATTTTGTTTTTCCGCATAGAGAATCTTACCTGGTACTGGTGCAAATGATGGGGCGCGATGCTGTTTCCGATCCGACAGAACTGGTAGGCAAAGAAGTCTGGGTAAAAAATAAAAGCATTGATCACCAGAGATTACAGACTTTGAACGACGAAATCGGCGGAGGTATCATCATCAAACTCGCTAATGACACGCTGAATACCGATGACCTTATGCTTCAGGTCGCATCCGGCAAAATAAAATATACCATTGCTTTCCGTCACAAAGCGTTACTCCAGAAAATTTTCAACCGCCAACTGGATTGCCGCATTCCGATAGGCTTCAACCAGCGTAACGGCTGGCTCACACGAAAAGGTGACCGGAGGCTGTCCGACTCCATTCAGGCCTGGAGCAAACTTGAGACTACCATGCATCTCAGGGATAAACTTTATGGAAAATATTGGGAAAAGAATCCCTATTTCGCATTCAAAAAAATCCCGATACCACGCGGTGCCATATCGCCTTACGATGCCATATTCAAACGTCACTCCAAACGCATAGGTTGGGACTGGCAGTTGCTGGCTGCCCTGGCCTTTGTTGAGTCGGGTTATGACAGCACCGTTGTTTCGTGGGCAGGTGCACGGGGTATCATGCAGCTAATGCCACAGACAGCTCTGAATTTCGGAGTTAGCCGGTACGAAATAGAAAATCCTGAAAAAAACATCGCTGCAGGTGTGGAATACATCAAGAGTCTGGATATGATTTACCGTAAGATAACCGACAAGGAGGAACGCATCAAATTCATTCTGGCCAGTTACAACTGCGGACCGGCACACATCCTTGATGCTATGGCACTGGCTGAAAAATACGGAAAAAATCCCCATATCTGGTACGATAACGTGGAATACTACCTGGTGAAAAAAAGTGAACCGGAATATTACAATGACCCGGTAGTGAAATACGGCTATTTCCGGGCAAAAGAGCCCATCCGGTATGTCCCCAATGTACTCGATACCTATAATAAATATATGGGCATCCGGATTAAAAGCTGATTGCTTTTGACTAACAGAAAATAAAAAATTATCATGAACAGTGAAATAATACTTATTACCATATCCGGCGAAGACAAACCGGGAGTTACCAACGCCATTACAACTATTCTTGGCAAATACAACGCCACCATTCTGGATATTGGTCAGGCTGATATTCACCACAGCCTTTCGCTCGGGATACTTTTTAAAACTCCCGACGACAGTAATTCGGGCAATATCCTGAAAGAGGTACTTTTCAAGTGCAACGAACTGAATATGCACGTCCGTTTCAAACCGGTGAGCGAAGAAAACTACGAGAACTGGGTGAACCGTCAGGGTAAAAGCCGCTACATTGTGACCATCCTCGGGAAAGTAATCGGTGCGCAACAACTGGCTATGGTTACCCGCGAACTTGCTCAACAGGGGCTGAACATCGACTCCATCAAACGCCTTACAGGTCGTCCATCAATTCATGAAGAAGGAGAAAACCTCCGTTCGTGCATCGAGTTGTCTGTGAGGGGCGAACTGAAAGATAAAAATCTGCTTTCGGAGCAGTTTATGATCCTCACCTCCCGCGAAGGCATCGATATTTCGTTTCAGAAAGATAATATATATCGCCGCAACAGGAGACTGATCTGCTTCGATATGGATTCGACGCTGATAAAAACAGAAGTCATCGACGAACTGGCGGACCGTGCCGGTGTGGGCGAACAGGTTCGCGCCATTACCGAATCGGCCATGCGAGGTGAAATTGATTTTACCGAAAGTTTCGCGCAACGGGTGGCACTGCTCAAGGGACTGGATGTAAATGTGATGGAAGAAATAGCCAGAAATCTGCCAATCATGGAAGGAGCCGACAGGCTGATGTCCGTACTGAAAATGTGCGGCTATAAAATTGCCATACTTTCCGGCGGATTTACCTATTTCGGCAACTACCTGAAAAAACGATTCGACATGGATTACGTCTATGCCAACGAGCTGGAAATAGCAGACGGCAAACTTACAGGACACTATGTGGGTGATGTGGTGGATGGAAAACGTAAAGCCGAACTGCTGAAACTGATTGCACAGGTGGAGAAAATTCAGCTGGAACAGGTGATCGCAGTGGGTGACGGAGCCAACGATCTGCCCATGCTTAACTCGGCTGGACTGGGCATTGCCTTTCATGCCAAACCCAAGGTAAAGGAAAGCGCCAGTCAGTCCATTTCCACCATCGGACTGGACGGAATTCTGTATTTCCTCGGCTTCCGGGATATACATATTGATCAGGAAATTTAAACCATAAAGATGAAAAAAGCATTAATCATCGGCTCTACCGGTATGGTAGGCGCGGAACTTACCCGGCAACTGCTGGAAGATAACAATTACGGGGAAATAGTATCATTTGTACGGCGTGCAAGCGGAGTAAGTCATCCGAAACTGACAGAGCACATTGTTGACTTCGATAAGCCTGAAAGCTGGAAAGAACTGGTAAAGGGCGACGTGTTGTTTTCTGCCCTGGGAACGACCATAGCTAACGCCAAAACCAAAGACAACCAATACAAAGTGGACTTCACTTACCAATATGAAACTGCCAGAATGGCTTCGGAGAATGGTGTACCTGCGTATGTACTCGTTTCGTCGGCGGGGGCAAGCAGCCGCGCGGTGGCTTTCTACATAAGCATGAAAGGCGAACTCGAGGATGCCGTCAAAAAACTACCTTTTCAGTACCTGTATATTTTCCGCCCGGGACAACTGGATGGCGACCGGAAAGAAAACCGTTCCGGAGAACGTATCGCTCTGAAATTCATGTATTTCACCAACAAACTGGGAATAGCCCGCAGATACCACCCTATCCATGCGGCACAACTGGCAAAAGCCATGATTACAGCTGCCGGAACTGCTTCGTCGGGTATCTACACGCTGGATGAAATTTTCAGGCTGAAATAGCTGCAAGCTGCGCCAAACACTTGTAGACTAGAACAGAAATACTACATTAACAAAAGAACTCCGTAGATAAAGTCAAATGACTTTATCTACGGAGTAATAATCTGTTGATTTTATTTCACCTGAAAAATATCATTCTTTAGTTTGTTTAATTCCCTCATCAATCGCGTTAAATACCTGATTATTTTTATCGTAAATAGACGAAAAAATTGCTTTTGCATTAAGGAAATATTCTTTTGCGGCTTTTTTGTCTGATTCAAGATATAGTTTACCCAGATAAAAATTTAAGTTGCCTGTAACCTTGTTTTCAGTTTTGTACGTTTGAAGTTTGTTCTTTAAAAATTCGATTAGTTCAGCAGTCTTATTGTTACGATAGTAAATTTCTCCTAAATCGTTATAAATTGTTGGCTTTTCCGGTGCAAGAGTATAAAATACATTTAAGAATTCCACTTGTTTATTATTGTTGGTTTCGACGTATAGCGCAAGTAACGGTTTTAAGTTATAGTAATTTCCATTGTCGATTTCGTTAGCTTTCTCGTAATACATCATTGCATTGTTTTTGTCACCAAGTTCAGAATAAATCTGCGCAACCATTCTCGCAGCATCCCCTTTAAGTTCCGCGTCTTTATAAAGTTCAAGCGATTTCTTAGCGTATTTTAATGCATTGTCTCTATCGTCAGTGTACAGATATGCATAAGCCAGATTATAATTTGTTTCCGCGTTATCATTTTTAATTTCAAGCGATTTCAGGAAGTATGGTATTGCTTCCTTGTATTTGTTTTGGGTAAGATACTGAAAGCCGGTAGCGTAATATACCTTGTCGTCCGCAATATTATGGTCGATAGCCGTTTGATAGTTTTTGACAATTAAGTTTTTAAGTGTTTTCTCATCCTTAAGCCAATTTTCGCCATATCTCAGTTGAGCATCATAATAATAATCGCCGAGTGTTTTATACAGTCTGTAATTATCCGGATAAGTCCTGATAAGGTTATTCAGAATTGAGTCTACTGAAAAAGAATACAATCCAAACGAACCGGTTTTACCTCTAAAGTCCATTATTTCTTCGTTTTCTTTCAGGTCTTTGAATGCAAACATCTGGTGCATCATACTTGTAACAAAATAATTCAACGCGATATCCACCTTTAATAAAACAACGTCTGGTTTTTCGTTTTTCGGGTCAAAGTCCTGAAGTGTCTTGAATGCGGATTCGTACTTTTTGTTTGCAATCAGTTGGTTTGCTTTTTCAAGTGTCGTTATTTCATTCTGAGCGTGAATTGTCAACACAAAAAATGTCAATAACGCGATTGTCATGGTTTTTTTCATTGTCTGTCTATGTTATATACTTGATACCAACTATTTTATTTATGAGATACTTAATTTATGAGATACTTAATTTATATGTTCTAAAATCAGATTCTTTTATCTTGTCTTACTGAGCTATAGAAACGTACTTTTATATCAAATTACTTGCTGAGAAATGTTTTGTACAAATGTTTTTTGTTTTTGTTACTGCAAATATAGATTAATAAATCTGAAAACTAATCAAGATGTGTAACTAATTGTACCATTTAAAAACGCGAAGAGGGACATTGAAAATCAATATCCCTCTCTGCACTCTTGTTGTATTTTATGTCGTCTATTTTTTCAGATACCAGTTTTCGCTGTTCATCAGTTTGTTCCGGATTGCCTGTCTGTTGGCGGTATGTTTTGCGGCAACCTTATCGGCCAGATAGGCATTGTCGTTGCGGTGGATGGCAAAGCGCATCAAGTCCTGGAAACGGTTTCCTTCGAACGCGGTTTCCAGTGCCAGTTCTTCCTGGATTTTGTCTTCCACAAACAGGATGGAATCCTGCTTACCTGCTAACGCGGGAATTACATAATACGTTGAGTCGAGGTTGACGTTACCGCATCCACGCATCCGGATACCGATATTATTTTCAAATTTCATGTCTTTGAAGTTAAGGAAAGCCGGTACATTGACCGAATCCACTTCGCTGTATGGAATAATTTTCCGGTTATTGAGCGTAGCAGGACTTAATCCGTGTTTCAGTACAGCAAATGCCATGTTGGGATATCCGGCTCTGTTCACAGCTTCGGCATACCTGAGGTAAAGAAGACCCACGCGGTAAATCATGATTATTTTGCTGGTTTTAACTGTTGAACTCAGCAAGTTCATATGAGCATATTTGGTGATATATTTTGATTCCAGGGGATCGTTCAGATTATAATAAGTTATCGTACCGGTTTCGGCACTTGATCTTTCGGGTTTGCGGCTTGAAATTGACCCTATTATCCTCATATCGCCCAGTGTATCGAGTGTGGCTGACTGATAGTACATCTGGTTTTTCCAGTTATTCTGCGCAACTTTCGACGATACAAGTTCCGCGTTCTGTACCAGGCTGTCCAGCTGAAATTTATAGCCATATTCATTGGTAGTAGCAATGTTGGTGATATATTCGGAAGAGCCGACCGAAAACAGATTAAACCAGCCGCCTCCATATATTGTAACACCTCCGCTAAACGCGTTGTTCAGCACCGTACGGTTGGTTTCGTAGCGGTTGTTCAAAATCGTGTAATTGTTCTCATAAATCAAATCACGATACTCTTCGGCAGCCTTTTGATATTGTCCGGTCCACAAATACAAGTCGCCCAGCAGGAAGCGTACCGGAAAAAATGAATATCTGAAGTTCACACTGTAGATGGTTGAACCCATTACCGGTCTCAGTACGTCTTTGAGGGGTACTAACTCCTTAATGAGGATACCGGCCAGCTCGTCGAACTTTATCGGTTGTTTTTTCTGCATTTCTTCAGCCTGGGCTACACTAAGTATCGGTTCGTCGTAGTAGATAACCGATCCGTAATTTAAGGCTATCTGCATATATGTCCATGCCCTGATTGCCTTGCAGGCAGCAGATACTTTCAGATTCTTTTCACCAGGAGCTGCCGCTATTTTTGTTATGATGTAATTGCAGTTGTTGACAATGGCGTAATAATCCTGAATATTCGATGCATAGGGATTTTCGGCTGAAACATTGAAATTATTGATTTCTTTCAGATATAGATTGGATTTGCTGTCCACATCCATGAGGTCGCCCCGCAGCTCACCCAACAGCACATAGCTGTCGACAATTTTTTGTAACTGAGTAAAAACCCCGAAAACCGAATAAATGGAGTCGTTTGTAGCGGTGAGGTCATACTCATCGGTAAAAACAACCCGTTCGGAATCAACATCCAGCATTTTATCGCAACTGATCAGCACGGAACCGAGGATCAGTATAGTTAAGAATTTTTTCATTATATTTCTCATAACATGATTTTTTTACAAATTGAATTTAACTCCGGCGTAATAACTCTTGGTGGAAGGAATCAGCCCTGCATCTACACCCTGATAATAAACAGAGTTCGAGGAAGAGAATTCCGGATCCAGTCCTAAATAATTTGTCAGTGTAAAGAGGTTGTTGGCCGAAACCCAGAATTGAATTCCTTCAATAAAATCATTTTTTATCGGGAGTTCATAAGAGAGTGTTATCGTTTTCAGTTTCAGAAAAGAACCATCTTCAATCCAACGGTCGGAGAAACGCGCATTGCCCATCGGATCGCCGTAGTACGATTTCGGTACATCAGTAACCTGCTTGTCCACTACCCAGCGGCGGAGCATGGCTGAGGTCTGATTGCTGTAATCGGAGCCAGCTTCAAGCTTGCTGCGCTGATAGTTATACACATCATTGCCATAAGAATAAGTGAACACTGTACGCAAAGCAAAGCGATGGTAAGAGATGCTGCTCATAATATTTCCGTAAAAGTCCGGATTTGGATCTCCGATTACCTGTTTATCCAGTGCATCAATCACGTGGTTGTGATCCACATCTACAAATTTCATATCGCCTGCGGTAAACGGAGAATAGGAACCGTCGGTATTCAGTATTTTCAGATCGGCTGCAGCAGCGGCTTCCTGAGTAGCAAAAACGCCATCGGTCTTATATCCCCAGAATGAGCCTGTAGCTTTTCCGACAGCTGAAATAACTTCACCGTCATACACAGAAGTGGTAAAGTCGCCGTTTGGTAAAGAGGTGATCTGATTCTTGTAATGTCCGGCGCTGGCTCCGATTTCCCATTTAAGGTTCTTCAGGTTCAGTGCACGCCAGTTAAGTGATAATTCATATCCATTGTTCTTCATTTCACCGTCATTCGTCCAGTATTTGCTCAGCCCGGACACATAAGGCAAGTCCTTCATTACCAGCAAGTCGGAGGTGTTGCTCATAAAATAGTCGAATGTAAGTGTCAGCCGGTCGAAAAGAGTGAGATCCAGACCAAAATTGGTTCTTTCGGTGGTTTCCCATTTCAGTGACGGGTTTTCGAGGTTTGCGAGAGCTATGCCATTGGCACGTCCCATATATTTGACATAAGCGAAATATGCCATCGATTCGTTGTCCAGGATTCCGTCATTTCCGGTGAGTCCGTATCCGGCTCTGAATTTCAGTAAGCTGATAAAATCGAGTGATTTCATGAAACCTTCGGCTGAAGCAATCCACGCAGCATTCAACGAGGGGAAAAGTCCCCAGTTTCTGCCCAGCAGATTAATACTTCCCTTTGTTTCCTTGCCAAAACGGGATGAAGCATCCATAGCCATAGCAGCTGTGACATAGTATTTATTTGCCAGGTTATAATCCACGTTTACGTAATCCGACATGGATATAGTCCGGTTGTTCAACCCTTTCACTTTAAAGAAATCGCGGTTACCGGTAATAGTTGTATTATTGTTCTGACCGGTATTATGCTCTTCGATGTAGTCCGATTCGTAGTAATTATTGGAGTATCTCCATCCGAGTATCGCCTTCAGATGATGAACGTCGCCAAAGTTCTTCGTATAAGTCAGCCGTGAGTCGTCAAAAACTGCGCCGTTTCTCATCACCTGACTGTTTATTTCGTTATAAGAAAGTCCCTCATTGGGGATCAGACGTACGGGTTTGTAAAACAGAGGAACAAACCGGCGTTCGACAGACTTATCAATGCTGTAATCAAACATGCTGGTGAATGTAAGATCGGGAGTGATTTTGAAAGTCGGCATGAAACCGATGTTCAAACGGAATTTCTTAAGTTTGTTGATCGAATTTTCGATGTATGCTCCCGGATTTCCCACATCAAAACTATCGGTTCGGGCATATTCTTTAGCCAGTTCGCCGGTTGATGTATAATTGTAGGGATTCAGGATGGGTGATTTAATTTTGCTCATCCATATGGGTGACGAATAGCGGCTAATTCCGTCATCGAGCAGGCTTCTTTCCGTTCTGGTGAAACCTACATTCAATCCCATCAGAATATATTTATTAAACGTCAGATCGGCATTGAAACGGGAGTTTATACGCTGGAAGTTCGTTGTTTTCACTACACCCTTATTGCCGGTATATCCGAGTGAGAAGTAATACAACGCTTTGTCGTCGCCCCCTGTCACATTAATGTTGTAACTGTTTACATTCCCGTTTTGATACACCTGCTTCGACCAGTCGGTATTATTCCGGTACATATAATATGTTACCGGATCGGACGGGTCGGCTTCAAGAAATTGAAACTTGGATGAGTTGGAATTCCAGTCGTATCCCTGTGTTTTCAATAAATCGCTGGCATAAACCCTGAACTGATCCCCGTTCAACATGGGGAAACCCGAAGGTTTGGAGACAAATCCGGTCATTGCCACAAAATCAATCTTGGTTACGGGTGAGGTTCCGCGTTTGGTTTTGATAATCACTACTCCGTTAGCTGCCTTACTTCCATAGACAGATGTTCCGTCTTTCTGAACAGTAATGCTTTCGATATCGTTCACTTCAATGTTATCCAGTGTATTGGAGAATAATCCCTCATGTATGGATGTCGCGTCGTAAAGATTGTTCCATATAACTCCGTCGACAACGAACAAAGGTTGCGCGTTGGCGTTTAGCGAGTTAATGCCTCTGATAAACATTGAAGAACCGGCACCGGGTATTCCTGTTCGGGTAATTCCGCGCACATTACCTGCCAGTTCGTACTGTATCAGTTCATCGGCAGTCATGGCATTTGATTTGTCAATTTTAGCTGCTGCATTCGCAGATGAAATGACAGCTGAGTTTCTATTCTCACCGGTAAGTATGTTGATATTTTTGAAATAATTGCTGAACTTATCCGAATATAATTTCACAACCAGGCTATCTCTGCCTCTGAGTGATACTTCCACCGGATTATAATCGTAGGCAACAACTCTCAGAATACTGTTCAGAGATGATAATCGTATGGTGAAATTACCCTTCTGATCAGTTACTGTTGAGAATTTTTTGTCAAGATCTGAAATCTGAACAGCACTAATCGGTTCTTTGGTATGTGCATCGACAACAACACCTTTGACTGTCATCAGATTTCCGGTATCGGCAGCATTTTGAGCCGACAACCCGGAGCACATAAAAACAAGCATGAACATACCAATAATTCTTCCGAGCCTGCTGATGAAAACTTTATCATCCATATCTGATAATTTTATGTATTTATTCATTTTCTAATGCCTTTTCTGTTGATATTATAAAACCGGTTCAAGAATTATATAGTCAATAAATATATCATCTTTTTCTTTGGTATTGACCGACTCGATCTTTAACGCGACTTTAATCTGCTTGATTAGGTCTGTCATAGTTTCAGCGCTAAATACCGTATTACTGAACGGAAATGTGAATTCTTTTACAACCAGCATTTTATCCACTTTGGTTGGATCTGTGGTAAAGACAGCCGCTGCATCAGAGGGTTTCAACACATTGTTCGCTGAACTGATGGACGCGTTTGTAACCTGAACCCCGGCACTGTTGGTATATGTGAGATAAAACTTCACCTGATAGGGTTTCATATCAGACGGGTTCAGAATGCTTCTTGGCACAAATACGCAATAGATATTATATTTTCCCGACAGAGTACCCGGAATAGTATATGTGACATGCAGTTTTGTCGATTGACTTAAAGCAGCATCTCTCAGAACAGCGTAGTAATTGTTGGATATTGTCATTCCGGTTCCAAGTCCGGAATTGACACTTGCATTGAGGTTCGATATTGTCCTGCCATACGTTGTTTGTTCTGCTTCAATTTTTATTGGTTTGAAGAATGAAACAGTATCCGGGATAAGCCATGAACTTTTAATATATGACAATCCATTGCTCATCACTACAGGTTGAGAGCCGGAGAAAAATTTATCCGGATTATAAAGTTTTGTTCCGTTAGTTGTAACAAGCGGGTTAAGCTGTACGGGAGTCTGAATTTTTCCGCTGACGAACAAATCTTTCACAATTGTCCACATGGTAGAAGCTCTTTGCTGAGCAACTCCTCCATCGGTCTGTGTTGTGTTGAAATAAGGATGGATTCTGTTGTATGCTTCAGTCCATGCCTGGTTATCCGGCAATAAGGCTGTATAAATACTATCCTCTACGTTCAGTCTGGCAAGCCGCGTCATAACCTTATTGGTGATTTTGAAAACAGAATCGACAAATACACCGTCCTTGTAACTTGCATCAACATCAAACTCTCTTCGGGTCAGAGAATTCACATAATTCCTTAACGAATCGAGACCACTGGCCGAATTGATAAATTCCCATAAGTTTTTCTTGTAGGGCGCATATTGATTGATGACATGCAGTATGCCGTTTGAAGCTGCCAAATCAGGTTTCACTATACGTATTTCGTTAAAATAATACCCGTCACCCTGTTTCTCAAGCGTAATCAGTTTACTGTTGAGCATAAGCATAACGTTGCGGGTAATTCCGGAGGTGGTATATGAAAAACGTGTAATGTGATTTTTCACAATCTCCAGAGCCAGTGCAGGGTCTGAGGTGTTCAGTCCGGTCAGAGCCTCATTCGATGGCGCCCAAACGGTAAAAGTCTGCGGTTTACTCAAGATGGAATCATAACCCGTAATCTGGAGCATATTGGCAAATGTACTTAAGTCGGACTGTGACTTGATGTAATCGTAGAGATTCAATTCGCTCTTACCGGCAGACAGGGTATCGTAATGCGCATCCCACTCTTCCCTGCAGGAAGTTATGGTAAACGCCATTACCAGTGCTACCAATAATGTTACACCATAATATCTTAGTTTCATAGCTGTTTATTTTGTAATTAATGATTATAAAATTCCATTCCTAATAAATATCTTCGCTTTCCAGAACACTTGTCGGTACAAATTCGAGGTAGTCAAACATAAACTCACCACCACTTAATCCTTTTACTGTCAATAAATGGTTGGATGCCACAGGGAAATTATAAGTTCCGAGTATTCTCCGCAGGGCTGCAGGGCTGTAACGGGCATTTTCGCCACTCGACCAACCAGTCTGAACTACCTTATAACAGGCCGGGCCTTTCATAAATCCTCTGTTGCGCATCATTTTATCGTTTTCAATTCCCTCCAGATCGGCCTGAACGGTACCCGGCACTTCATAACCGATAGACACATCGGTAGCGTAGTTGTTAAGATTGAGTGGAACTCCCGCCGGAATGTTATCGAAATAGAGCTGAGCAACACCGCGTTTTCCGTTAGTCAGGTATCCAAACCGAACTTCATAGGTACCGGCAGGTATAGGAGGCGTTACAATGGTGAAATCGTAGAGGTTTCCGGAAGTTGCTCCCAGAAATATTTCATCGCCTTCGTAGTTCTGATACCTGGCATCGGCGGTAAGATAACTCACCACTGTCTGTTCGGAGGTAGAAAGGCGGTCGATGTAGTTACGGGGTAACCGGAACTGCAAGTTTGGTCCAGGACCCGGGCTTGTAATTCCGCGTCCGCGCATATTGTTGTTGGTCAGTTCGGGGAAGAAACTGGCACCGTCAAAACGCAAACGTTTGGTGGAGTGCTCGGCTTCCACGAGCTGGTCGTAAGCCAGAATGCTGTTAATTTCGTGATACACACCATTTACGGCATCATTATCGTAATTGGAGGTAATCCGGACAACTCTTCCGGTTTCACGGATGTAATTCAGGTTGTTGGTCGTTTTGGCCAGACGGTCTTTTTTAACCTCGATTAATGTGTTGGGACACATCGGTTCAAGGTATTCATACATATCGCGGTTAGGGAGCATATGACTTGTATCGTAAGCGTCAATAATCTTTGAATAGCTCAACTGCTTATTGATGATATGATAAGCGATAAAGCGGTTCAGACTGTTACGACGGTCGGTAATATCGGTAATATCTGCGTCTTCGGGATAAACGGCATTATACACATTGGCTGCATAAGCCTTCATGCTTTTAAGATCGGTGATGCCACTTGCCGCATAGGTTTCATTGCTTTCAAGAAAAAGCGTATAGCCATATTTGCGGGATAACGGAATTTCATGATAATACCACTGATTTGCTTCACGGGCTACAGTAATCAGGTGTTTGAATTTCTCCGGATCATACGTATCGTCCTTATACCGAAGTAATGAATCCGCTAAACCGGTTGCCAGAAGAGCATCATAGAATAACGTAAACTTCGGATCCGCAGCAATAACATCTACAATTCCTTCGTGAGTTGGGTTCAGCACCTCATCAATGACATGGATAACTCCATTATGAACCAACACATTGTTCTGGGTAATTTTCGAGGTTTTATTTACAAAAGCCTGACCTGTCGTTCCAAATGAAATGGAAATATACCTGTCGCTCATGGACATCTGAGGCAAACGGCCCACAACAAAGTTGGAATATAGTACTTCAGTGCCATTAATCAAGTGGTCGTAGGCAATTATTTTCAACGAATCGAGCGTAAAATCATTCAGCGATTTCTTACCTTTTTCCTGATAAAATGCCTTCATAGCTGTATTTGTAGGCGCGAAACAGGTGTATGTTCCGTATGAATTGAGTAATCCCATTACTTTGGTGGTATCCAGCAGTCTGGCAAATTCGGAGAAATCCGTAGTATCGGTTAGGAACTGTCCCATCATTTTGCTCTGGAAGGTATACAGATTTCCTCCCACATCATCCGAATTACAGGAAGACATCAGGGCCAGAGCGCTTATTGATACGGCAAGCCCGATTAAGAAGCGCTTGCGTATATTCAGTATAATATTGTTTATTGTTTTCATTTTCAATAAATTTTAACGGGTTGAAGAAGTGTTTTCTTCATAAAACGGATTTTGTTTAAGTCTTGGATTTGCTTCAATCTCCCACCTGGAGATAGGCATATACATGGCATCCATTACCAGAGCACCCAGTGTGGACGATGTGGCTGAAGATGACTTGTGGTCAACGTATGTATTCAGATTACTGGTTGAATTGTCGCGTCTGGCCATTCGCACCAGGTCAAACCAGCGTTTTCCTTCAAAGAGTAACTCACGCTGTCTTTCACGTAGTACCAGTTTTTCCATCTCTATTTTGGTATTGTAACTGGCTACCCGGAGCGAGTCTCCGCTTTCGTTGGAGCGCAGATAGGTTTCATTGATCAGATCCATCGCCTTATTGAAGTTATCTTTTCCGTCTTTTTGTACCAACGCTTCTGATTTCATCAGCATGACATCTGAAAGCCGGTAGATAATCCAGTTAGGAGTATTGGAACGAAAATAATAAACACTTTTACCATTTGTTGATTCCATACGCATCACTCCTGAGTATTTGAAAATGTAATATTTCCCGCCATACTGATAATATGAGTCTGTAGCTCTCACATCATCCGTACTTTCGGTTACGGTGGAATTTACACGGTATTTGAAAGGACTGTATGCTCCGGGCTGTTCGTTCTCTCCCGGGTCATGTGCCAGTGTAACCGGAAATCCGATTGAGCCGAGCGAATTGCTGGAATAGCCATACAACACTTTGATAGCATCATTTTCGTTTACTGTTTCCTTGAACTGTAATTCAAAAATACTTTCATTGGAGTTACCCAGATAAAACACCTGACTCAGCACGTTTGCGCCATTGACCAGCTTATACTGTTTATTGGTAAGCACCTTATCGCAGGCAGCTATACATTTGTCGTATTCCTGATTCCAGAGATAAACATCTGCCAGCAGACTGTTCACCAATCCCTGGGTTACCCGGCCTTTGTTATATTCTTTGCTGCCATAATCAAGTGGCACGCTTTGCTGTGCAATAAGCAAATCGCGGATGATATTGCTGATGATAGTCTGTTCGGAATCTTTGGCTTGCTGATAATTCTGTGTGTCGTTTATACTGGCATCTTCAATCCACGGCACTTCTTTAAAAGTTCTGACCAGGTAAAAATAAGCCAGTGCACGGATAGTCAGCGCTTCAGCCTCTACCCGCTTCAGGTCAAATTCTGTAAAATTATTATCCCTGTCGATAACCTTCGGTGCAAAATGCAACAAGGTATTACAGTAGTTTATTACCGAATAAAAACTTCCCCAGGACGAAAATGAATTGACTGTAGTCAGGTTGCCTTCCAGGATACGTTGCATGTCATAAAGTCCGCTCGGAAATCCGTAACCAGTTATCATATTATCTGATCTTAATTCACCCCATACAACCATTCTGTAGATAACAGACGACTCGGTCAGGCCACGATAGCACGAAGCCAGTACAGCCTGTACATCGGCCTCGGATTGCCAGTATTCTTCCAGAATTATTTCACTTTCGGGTTTGGTGTTGAGCCATTCGGAACATGACGAAAAGCTAAAAACAACCACCAATAAACTGTATATAAAAAATTTTCTCTTCATAGTTTCGTTCCTTATAATCCTATTGTAATACCAAATGTAAAGTCTTTTGTACGCGGTGTAGCCGAATCGTCCACACTCAATCCCCGGCTGGAGGTCAAAGTACCATAACCCACTTCGGGATCAACTCCAGTGTATTTTGTGAAGACCAGCAGGTTGTTGAAGGTCAGATACAGGTTCACCTTCTCCAGATGATATGGTTTGATGATTTCTTTCGGTAATGAATAGTTGAACTGAAGATATTTAAACCGTAAGAATGAACCATCTTCAACGTATCTGTCACTTCCTAACCAGTTGTACCCTTCGCGATACAGTGCACGCGGCATTTCTGTCTCGTCGCCATCAACCCGCCATCTCCAGTTTACGGCCACACTCTGGTTGTCGTCATTGTACATGTTTTCGGCGTTCATTCTGGCCTGATTGATAATTTTATTACCGTATCTGAAGTTGAAAAACATCTTCATATAGAAGTTCTTATATCTGAAAGTCGGTCCAAAACCACCATTCAGTTTGGGATTGGCATTACCGAGGTACACGATGTCCAGTTCATCAATACTGCCATCGTGGTTGATATCCTCATATATGGCATCGCCACCTCTGAAACGATACTTTGTCGTCTGTCCGTATGCAAAGTACATATACTTCGGATTGTTATTCTGATCCAGAATTGCTTTACCAGAGGCATCTTTTGCAACAGGGGCGTCTTCCTGTATACCAGCGATGTATTTGTCGTATTTGTAAACGCCCTTGTACCGAAAACCATAAATTGAACCAAATGAGTTACCCTTCTGAATGCGGGTCAGGTAAGAGCCGTTCTGATAGTTGAAGTCTCCGTTGTAGCTGTCCAGAATTCCCTGATACAAATCGACCAGCACATTGGTATAATTGGACAGGTTAAATGTGAAATCAACACCGAAGTTTTTTGTTCTGATAAAATTATTAGCATAGAAATTAACTTCCCATCCTGAGTTGTTCATCTCACCACCGTTGATGTACGAAAGGGAACCAAAACCTGAAATCTGTGAAATAGCCACGTCGGGGAAGAGCAAGTCCTTCGTATTCTTTTTATACAGGTTGATATCAAAAATGTATTTATCCCACAATCCCACGTCGAACCCTAAGTTAAACGAGTTGGTTGTTTCCCATTTCAGGTTGCTGAGTTGTAATGTACTTGGTTTTACAGCATTCATGTCTATGTATGTTCCATAGTTCTGATATCTGCTGAAGTGTAAATACTCCCATTTGGGCTGATTACCGCTCATACCCCATGCCGGTCTGATGGCAAACATGGTAAGCCCGGGCAGACTTTCCTTCAAAAACGGTTCATCGGATAAAATGTACTTTAATGAGACACCCGGAAAATGTCCGTATTTATTCTTTTCTCCAAATTTTGTACTGCCATCAATACGGTATGTGAGATCGGCAATGTATCTGGTTTTATAAGCATAGTGCCCTCTGAACATGTATGCCAGCGACCGCCAGGAAGAATGAGATGAACCACCGTCGGCAAGGAAAGCATCATTGGATGCATCGGGAGCGGCACTCGAAGGCAGCGTATATGATAAGATATTCTGCCAGGTAGAACTTCCGGTACTTAGCTGGAATGAACCGTACATCAGCAGGCTGTGATCTTTATTTTCAAATTTCGGTTGCCATGCCAGGTTGTTGTCCATAAATATATTCATACTTTCGGATTCACTGTCTTCTGCCCTGTTGGTTCCATCCCAGTACGTATTGCTTACTTCCTGAGGTAAAAATCTTGATACCTTACTGTTGTTAATATCAAAAGAGATAAATGAGTTGAAACGAAGCATTTGCTTCTCGGGATTCAGTATATCATAGGTCAACCGGAAAGTTGGGGTAATACGCAATGCTTTTTCATTGAATTTTGCCAACGATGCCAGAGCTACGGGATTAGGCATTACCCGCTGGTCGTAGCTAATTCCGGAAGTGGTAGGAATATTATAAAACTTATTTGTATTATTTCCATCCTTATCCTGAGCATATACGCTTACATTGGGCATCTTTTGGTATGCATAGTTCAAAATCGATGGCCAGTTCACGCCTTCAATCTTCATACCCGCATGATTTTTATCGTTGTCAGAATTTGTCAAAGAGAATTCGGCTCCGAAACGTATCCGGTCAGAAACGCGGTAGTCCAGATTGGCACGCGAAGATATTCTGTTGTACTTTTGTCCGATAATGGTACCATTCTGAAAAAGATAACCTCCGGATACCCGGTAGTTGGCGCGTTCGCCACCACCGGAAATGGTCACATAGTGGTCGTTGATATTACCCGGCTGTGTCACTTCACTCGCCCAATCGGTATTGTTGTTGTAGTTCTCATATTCGGGATTATTGGTATCGTAGTTATATTCCGGTATATTGGATGCATCCTTATCCTGTCGCGGGTTGAAATATGCTTCTTTCATCAGCATCGTAAACTGATCGCCGTTAAGCATATTCATTCCTTTGGGTTGAACAGTCCGGGTATAACGATATGAATAGTCAATACGTGTAGGTCCGCTTAGCCCTCTTTTTGTGGTTATCATCAAAACGCCGTTAGCGCCTTTCGATCCCCAAATGGCAGCGGCACCCGCATCCTTCAGAACAGAAATCTCGAGAATATCGTCCGGATTAATACTGAGCATATTGGCATACTGTTCCTGATTCGAGTTTGCAAAGTCGAAGTTCTGATCAACCTGAATATCGTACGGCACACCGTTAACGACAATAAGTGGTTGGCTGCTTCCCGTAATGGAGGTAACCCCCCTGATACGCATGGAAGTCCCCGTTCCGGGGTCACTGGAGTTTGCTACAATGTCGAGGCCGGAAATACGTCCCTGAAGGGCTTCGTCGATGGATGAAACCTGCAGTCCTTCGAACTCTTTGGTATCAATCCGCTGAATAGCCGTGGATACTTCCCGCTCCGGAATACTGAAACCTCCCTGTGTCTGACGTTTCTGTGCCAGTACTTCTACTGTCTGCATGATATTGTCTTTTTCGGCTAACTCCACGTCTAACGTCTTGCGGTTGCTAATCTTCAGTATCTGCTTGTCGAAACCTATATACGCAACGGTTATCCTTCCATTCGGATTTCTTACTTTAAGCACATAATGACCGTTAACGTCGGTTGTGGTTCCGCTGATAACACGATTATTCGCGTCAATTTCCGTTATACTTGCCCCGATAAGCGCTTCTTTGTCAGTAACGGAAGTAACGGTTCCCTGAATAATATTATCTCCGGCCTCACTCTGCCCATAACATACTGATGATATGGCTAATGTCAGGAAGAATGATAATGTTAAAACTGTAAATCTGTTTGCTTTTTTCATTATTATTCGAATGTCAAAACGTTATCTATTTGGTGAATTACTGCAGAAGCTGATGTGGAAATGGAGGAAGTGTTAAACAATGAACCGGTTACCGATCCTGTTCCATCCACATACTTATAAGCCGAAGGCAGCTTTGCAAAAATATAATCTTTGGCTATGATATTATACAATCCGTTAGAAGTCACCACATGAGCAGTTTTCGTCTCTGTTCCGGCAGGTGTATCCATTGTAATCGTCATCGAACCGGAATTGCCCGTTACTCCCAGTTTATAGTATTTGTTCTTTACCGTACCGAAATGTGTCTGAGTATTGTCAGCCTTAAGGGTAGCTGACTGATACTTTCCGTTATAGCTATCGCCGAAGAATACAGCCTCATCCTGGAAGTGATATTTCAGGAAGTTTATCAGCTTGGCAACAGCAGCATCTCTTTCCGGACCGGGGAGTGAGCTTATTTCCTGCCATGTTTTAATCACTTTATTGTCAATTGCTTTCTGTATGGCATCATTCGTCGGAACATAAACGGTATATCTGAAGGCATTGAAGAATTTTATCCGGTAATCTACCCCCTGCTCTGCAAAAATCTGAACAATATTTTGTTCAGGTACTCCGTTGAGGAGATCAAAAAACATTGAAAAGTTAGGATTTTCGCTCAGGATTTTATAAACCGATCTCAGTGCAGGTTGAATTTGTTTGTCGATAAAATAGGTGGTCCCGTTGTATTGGCGGAACACATTTGTCACGTTGGCCCGAACTTTTACAATATCGTTGCCACCTTTGACCACCAGTGAATTTCCTGAACCGGATACCTGAATAATATCATTCGCTTTGGTAATGTAATAGTTTTTACCCGATTCCACATCACCCACGACTATGTGGCTATCCAGCAAATCCCACAACCTGTTTTGCAGGAACGACTTGTTTGTAATCACATCGACCGAGTCGCCTACCATGTCGTTTAACTTGTCATATTTATATACAGTTGCGTTCACTGAAGAGGTCTTTTCATTGTACCAGTATTTAAGTACTCCGGATACTTCCTGACCATATGCAATGGGGTCAATGTATTTTTTGAAATGCTCATCGGTAGGAATAAACAGACTGTATTTGCTAACCAGTGAGTTCAGGTAAAGTTTGTAGAACGCAAACATAGTTCCGTCAACACTCTGCTGCGATATATTGATTGCCCAGTTCATTATTTTTGAATTGGAGCTCAACAATACCGGACTATACACCGAAATGTAATCAACCGGAGGATAAACTTCGTTTGTAACAAACACATTACCGTTGGAAGCCATAAATGAACTTACAATATGGCCTTTCTGAACAGGTAATGCATAGTTTTCAGCGTCAACCATTTTCGAAAATCTGCTGGGGACCGACTCCAGCAGCGAAGTACGCATGTGTCTTTTAATAAATGGCAAAATGATTTCATCCGGTACATTATCCCAGGAGCCAAACCGGTTTTTGAGTATAGCGCCAATCCCGCTGTTGAAGTAGTTATTCATTGCCTCGTCTGTAGGTACAAACATGGCCGCCATATCGGCTTCGAGCGCACCGGATCTATACCCGTTCCATCCTGGATTATAGGGAAGCAGGTTTTTAACCAAAGCAGTTGGTGAAATTATTTCCCGATGATTGGCATCCAGACGATAAGAAATACCTCCATTAGAAGCATAAAAAGTTTTTACAAAAATCGAGTCGTTGAACCCGGGGTTCAATCTCTTATATAACTCAGTGTTGGCTTCGTCATACAACATTACGCAGAAACGATCGAGCAATTTTGAAAATATTTTTGTACTGGGATTTGCCTGTATGTACTCAGCCATATTCTGTGGCGGTATCAATACGCTCTCCAGTACATGGATATATCCGTTTTTGCATCGTACATTCGGTTGTATTACTTTCTTGTCGAACACATATAAATCACCTCTGTCGCGTGTTTTCCCGTTGGTTAGCGTCGAAAAATCTTCGCTGGTTAATCCGGCTTTATTCATAAACTCTTCGGTGTAATATACGATTGTCTTGGGAGTATTGTCCTTCAGAAGGTAAATACCTTTATCCCGATAGTTGTTCCACGATGGGCTTGTGGGTAACTGATCTCCTTTTTCATAAGAAAGAATGTCAATCGGGTCCAAAGCAGTTTCCTGACGCATGGCAGTTTCCTCTACCAGAACACCGTCGTAGTTGTAGTTCGAGAGTTTAACAATGGTATAGGCATTGTTGAGCATGGCGAACTTTAGTAAAGATTTCTTCTGGGATAAAGTCAGATCTTCATACTTAGTCACCCCCCATGGATTACTTTTGAAAAACTCTACGTAAGCATCATCCTTAGCGACAAATAAGGTTTTACTACCCGTTAATTTCAGAACTTCCTCGTATCCGCTTTTATCACTATCATTCTTTATGTCCTGAATCAATTTAAGCGTAGTTTTAAAATTACCATCCTCCTGAAGGTATTCATAAATGCTGTTGCCCAACCATTCCGGTTCCTGATTATCATAAAGATAATCATCTTTACAGGAATAAAATGAACCGCTTAGTAATATCACAGTAACGAATAGTACTAATTTTTTAAAACAGTTGAATGTTTTGTTTGTATAAGTCTTCATTTTATGTTGAATATAAATTATAATTTCACAAATTTACTTGGTATTCGGTTTAGAGATTTTAATACAAAATAACCGGGCGGTAAATCTGACACATCTACCTCATTATCTGTTATTTGTACCCGTTTAACCAGCAATCCGGACATATTGAATATTTCAGCTTCTCGTTCAATTGAATCGAAATCTCCGCTGATATGAAATTTTGTTTTTACCGGATTGGGATAAATGCTGAATGCAGGCAAAAAAGCTGTATTTACTCCTGAATTTACTCCCGGGACAGAACTGGTAACCAGCCAGCCTGCAGTTTCGGCAGCTTGTACATAATTTCCAGTTGATCGTTCGCGCTGTTTCACAATTTTGGCGTAAGTCTCAGTCAAAGATGTACATCTCAATACGGCTGTAACAGTATCGTCATTACAGGTTTGCATCTGAGTTAAGAAAACCGGATCTGCAATTGTTTCGCCATAGTTTATTGTTTGGTACGAGGAGCTTACGTAATTATCAGCTGTTTTCCCGACAATGATTTTATTCCCGTTTACCGTTCCCTGACCCACGGCAAAAGCTACCCAGGTCACGTTTTCCACAGGTATTGTGGCGCTTACACCAGATTCTTTCTGAATTTTAGCTTCAAATCCAGTTTTTGTGACATTTCGTACTCTCACGGTGGTTGCATAACTTGTAGATGCGAGAATCTGGCTGGCAAATACTACCGGTACCGATTCAAAAGGAGTAGCAAAAGTGATAGCAGTCCAGGTGGGTCCGACTGTATTGCGGCCTGCCACAGCCATAAGACCTCCCAAATCGTGCGTTCCTGCCGGAATGATAAAATAGGGTATTTTTTCTTCTTTGGAATATGAACTGACTTTTTGATATTCCCAGGGTGCCAGCTGAATATTTACACGCGTTGAGGAACTTACTAATTTGCTTCGGGGTGAAACCAGTGTCGCGAAGTTATTATTTGTGGGAGCGCCAAGAATAACTGACGGAACCGTATTATAGGGTTTTACAAAATTCAAGGCATTCCAGCCGGTATTGGAAAGCGAGATATTTCCAAGCTGAACCACATCGCCCGATGTCACATCATAACCCAGCTCATTGGAATAAGCCGACAGATTGCCGTTTGAAAATTTGGAGCGAAAGCGGTAGCGGACTTTTTTTACGTTTTCAATAATCAATGTGTCTGTAATTGTTCTTGTGGCGTAGCTGTCTGTATTCGAAATTTGTTGATAAGTTCCGTTATCTGTCTTTTTTTCGACTATAGCACCTGTGAAATTCTCAAAATTGGGGTCGTTTAAATTCAGCGTAAGGTTTTTGCTGCCAAGAACGATGCCCAGAGAAGGATTTCTGTATTTAAATCCGGGAATTACTTCGTTTTTTGGATTGTAGGCCATCACCGATTTATTGGAGGCATAATATTGTCCCGCCGGAGTAATCGTACTACCGATTGCCATAGCACGACAGTCCTGCACCCAGTTGTAAATGGAGTATCTCTCTACAAATGACGCCGTATCAAGTACATTGAGTATGGCTTTGATATCGTTGAGTTGTTTTGCTGCATTTGCATCGGACAGCGACCGGTCGGAAGTAGGCCATGTTTCTGAAGTCCAGTTTGCTCCGTTGTTCCATTCGGTTATCCAGATAGGAAGCCCGGTTTTATTATACACCCATTTCAGGTCGTTGTACCACTGCTGCGGCGATTTTGCCCAGTACGCATGTATTGCAACAAAATCCACTCTGTAGTTCCGGGCTTTACAGCTGTCCAGAAATTCGTACAGCCAGGCACCGTTACTTCCAAAAGGATCGGAAGGTGCAGGTGCTCCTAATCTTAAGCCCGATTTCATGTACTCCGGCCAGATAGCTAATGCCTGAGCTACAGTCATATTGGATTGATCCGGACGGTTTGGTTCGTTGAAACCAAGCAGATGCGACACGTACTGTTTTCCGTTAATTTCACCCCAACCCGGCCAGTCTGCTTTTTGTTTAATAGGAGTATATTCAACTGCTGTGGTTGTGCTTCCACCGGCACTCCAGTCATATCTCCAAGTTGCATTGAGGGGAACATATTGATTCTGGTCGCTGCCTGCCCATCCTTTTTTGGTCACCCATTCCCATTGAAAGATACGAATAAAAGAGATTTTATTGTCCAGGAGGTCGGAAAGTACAGGAACTTCAAGGTCTTTACTGTCGGCAATAAACACTCTGCTGTAACCTCCGCCATCGCTGGCAGTGGCAAATGTAGCCATATAACCTTTTTTCAGTTTGAAAGACCGGATTTTATTATCAAAAGAACCTAAAGCTCCATTGACTGTAAACAGGAAGTAAGCAGAATTTGAATTTCCTTCAAAATTCTGACCGGTATAAACGGTGAGTGGCTGATAACTGATACCCTGTGGTATAACAACAGTACCGTGCTTGTATATTGAAACACGGCAGTTATTCCGATAAACAGCTGATTGTCCGTCAATTGATACTTTACTCAATAAAGAATCAACAACAAACTGAGGACGTCTGTTATCGATATATAACCAGGAATCAGCAGAATTTAAGTGAACAACACTGTTGACAAGCTGATTAGATGCAGCTGTAATATGAAGCTCTGTTTTTCCATTTATCACTACTTCCTTATCTGTATAGGAACTTACAGTAACAACATTACCGGTCAGTTCGATACTTGTTCGCGGGTTCTGAGAGAAAGCTGATAATGAAAAAAAGAGAATATTTATAATAAATATTGTAACTCTTTTTATCATGGTAAAAAAATTATATGTTAAGGTCAATAAGTTATAGTAAAAATACAATGTAAAAGAGAGCAAAATAATCCACCGCGAAAGTAGAAATCTATTTTACAATAATAGTGTAAAATTCATTCATAAAAGTGGATATTCTGTTTTTTAACCACTCAAGCTCCATACGTCCTGCCCGTACGTCAAGAAATACGATATAAATAGCAATGATATTTACAAAGGGGTAACTAAATAAATCCGTTTTTTAATGAGAAACAGCAACTACAAATATAGTTGAAAGCACATAAATCGGAGCAAAAATAACGTTAATTTAAGTCCGGAATGAAACAAATCCACCGGATACTTCCAGACTAATCACCGGCTTCTTTAATTTCGGATTAAGTTACCTGACTATGAATCTAGTAGTAGCAATTAGACGATTTTCTGACACGACAGAGAGAAAATAAATATTTTTTTGTAATGCTGATATGTCGAGTCTCTGATCGGGAGATTTCATTTTACTTTTCAAAATCATTCTGCCGTTGCAATCCGTTATTTTCATCTCCGTACCCGGTTTTATTTCATTTTCCATGGAAACCCGGATATAATCTTTTGCAGGATTTGGAGAAAGTGTAACTTTTTTCAATGTCTTTGGGTGAGATATTCCGGAAGGGACACCCCATTTTTTCAGCAAATCTGCTTTCTCGGCACTTGTAATAGGGATTATTGTTCCATGCCGGGGTGTAAAATCAAAAGATGTAGTATTGGGTGTTACGGAAAAATTCATCAGATCCATCGATTCGGTAAACTGATAAGCTCCGCTGGTGTACATATCATAAATCAATATCCACTTATCCGTATTGTACATCCGATAAACACAACCACCTTCAACAGCTACAGTTGTGGATTGCAGATATTTGTCATACAGCACATATCCGCTTGTCAGATTATCCGAAACTGCTTTTTTAATTCCATTACCGTTTCCTTCTGTTTTGAAGAAAAGATGGTATTTTCCATCCTGAAATACGATATCTGCATCAATGACTGATTTGCCATTGTTTTCAAACAACAATTGAGGAGCACTTATAAAACCGGTAAAATCTTCATTGGCATATACATAATAAACTTTATCGTAATCGGATGAGCCCAGACGCATAGCAAAATAGACCATATACTTGCCAACCGAGGGATCAAAAATGGTCTGTGGCGCCCAAACCCGGTCTGCTGCTGCGTACTGCGGGTATGTGTTTGGTATATTGATAACCGACGACTGCCAGTTGACCAGATTACCTGATTTCATAAGCACCATTGCCCGGTTGGAGTTCCAGCCCCAGGCTGATACCATGTCGGTAACCACCATATAGTAATCATTGTTTTCGCCTCTCAGTATGTGCGGATCGCGTACTCCGCCGGTAGAACTGATTGATGCAGAACTTATTATCGGGTTATTTTTGTTCAGCGCCTTGTAAATATACCCGTCGTCACTTAACGCGAAGCGGATAGCTTCCTGGTCACCGCTGTTACCGGTGAAGTAGGCAAATAAGTAAGCTGAAAATCCCTCGTCTTCAGCCACAACGATTGTAAAATCTTTTGTCGTCGAGGCAGAGCCTTTTGTAACAGTAGCTGTGAGTATTACGGTAGCGTTGCCTTTGCCCTTAGCCGGTCGGTTCATAATCCTGCCGCTGCCGGACAATACATCAGGATTGCCGGAAGTCCAGGTTATAACAGAACCTTCGGCTCCCTGTGCAGGTAAACTCAGGTCAGACCTCAATAAATTAATATTCCCGGTAAGAGTTAAACCGGAGGCATCCATTATAGTACTTTCGAGATCTGATTTGTACGGAATTACTTTTGCAACAAAAAGTTTGGTTGTACTGGAACCATTTTTCGATAAGGTCGCTCTTAAAGTTACATAGACTGGATTCGAACCATAAGGAGGACGTACTACCACACCATCTGCCGAAATCATATCCGGAACCGATGATTGCCAGGATATACTAACCCCGCTCCCACCATCTGCCGGAAGGTTCAGATTTGTGATTATAGAATCCAAACCACTGAGAACCAAACTGTTTTTTACTTCATCAAGTACCTTGTAATTCATAGCGCTATCCAGCGACAAGCGGTTAGAAGCCAGCAAATTAATTTCGGATAATCCCAATGCACGGTTATAAATCCTAAAATCGGACAAATAAGATGATTTGAGATAAACATCGGTCGAATAGCAAGAGCGACCAATGAAGTTAAAGCCCGTCAGGCCCAGGTCTGCTGGCTTAACCATCACAGTGCCGGTTTTTACAAGTTCGCCGTTCAGGTATAATTTTCCGGTAGTATTTTCCTGTGTGTAAGTCAGGTGCTTCCAGCTCCCTTTGTCCAATGCTCTATTTACTGATACCGATGTTTCGTTTTGCCAGTGAGTTTTTGATATAGCGTATCGGGTATTTCGTGCCGTAAGAAACATATTGCCGTTGGCTGTTCGAGCCATATCGGCCGAATTGGCAAAAGTCCAGATAAAATTTCCATTGGAATTTAAATCTGTTTCAGGATCGACATATATATACAGCGAAACGGTAAAATCTGAAAGTGAATTAATTAATTTTCCGGTGTTGGCAGTCATGTCCACGTAACCGTTTTGTTCACCTAAACTTAGCACGTTAAATCTTCCCAGTTGCTGTATGCTTGCTCCGTTTTTCAATGTTCCGTGGAAAGCATTGCCCGATTCATCCACCACATCGGTTCCCGTGGTTTTGAACGAATACAGTAGTTTCAGCGAACTATCTTGTGCATACATGATAGTAGAAAATGCGCTCAGGAATATCAACATGCTCAACGCAACAAATTTACATCGGATACATTTCATCATTTTTCGATTTTTTAGAATAATGCTATTAGACTTCTTTTATTAATTTACAGGAAAAAATTCCTTCTTTATTTTTCAGTTTGACGACGTAAACACCGGCAGCCAGCGAGCTGATATCCATACAGGTATCATTCGTTATCTTTTTTTTAAGAACTAATTTGCCATCCAGATTATGAATATTTACTACCGATGCCTGATTTATTCCCTTAAAATAGAGATTATCACCGGCCGGATTGGGGTAAATTCTGAACTTAGTATCCGGAGAAACGACAGCAGGCAATGCACTTGACAAACCTGTATGAATTGCAAAAACTGTTACTGAATTGGCTTTGAAAGTGTAGTTAAAGGATTTTGAAGGAATACTGATACCCGATTCAAGCGGAACGATATTAGCCGGATTTGAAAATGAGTTTTCAATCTGGTTATCAGGCGAAGATAATTCAGTAACTTTTCCATTCAAAGGAAAAATATTTTCAGCAATTCCATTTATGGTTATTGGCGAACTTACAACGTTCGATGTGGGATTAATTACCTTTACGAACAGATCACCGGTATTTTCGTCGAGTGATGAAGCGGTAAACAACGTTCTTTTTTCAGGTAAATTCAGTGTATGAATGAGCACGTTATCCAGATAACACAATACCCTGGTAGCCGAAACTTCAATCCGCACATCATACAATTTGTTGGTAGTAATTTTACCCGCAGCGGTTGCAACGGTTGATTTTGTGCCACCGGAGCATTTTTCAATAGCATGCTGAGTATTATTCCAGCCACCAATGTTCCACCAGTAAAAATTGTCCTTATCCTTAAATCCGAAAATAATTAAGAACCCCTCATTTCCTCCCGTTTTCTTAGCTTTCAGCGAATAGGTGTACGTGGTATCGGTTATGATCGGTCCTACTGACCTGCAATCAGTGCTGGTCGAAGTTTGCTGATATACACCGTTTGAAGCAGTCCAGATTCCGCTTACCGGATTCCAGTTGCCTGTGGTGGAAAAATCATCGCTGAATATCGTTCCGGATGCACCCGTTACGTTTACCTGAGAATATTCTGTCGTCGTTGCCCATGTACCCAATCCGATGTTACCTGTTACAGGTTCTTTCTTGGTATTTAAGGAATCTTTTACAGGAATATCTACAGTACCTATATTATTTGCAAACATTTTCTGAACGTAGTATGAGGGAGTACAATACACCTCCGACGCATTATATACAATCATATCCGGATTCCAGGCTCGGTTATTGTCATTTACAAATATCGGAGCATAGGAATTCATCACCACATGATCGGAGTTTTTTTCCATTCCGGCCATGTACACAGCTTCTCCAATGGCCGAAATAAGATTTCCTTTTCCACATCCAGATGTAACGGCATATTCACCCACATACACTTTCGGTCCGGTACGACTGTAAGTATCATACTTATTATACTGATTAATAAACCATTGCGGATCGCGATAATAATGCTCATCCACCATATCTGCCGGAGTCTGCACATCCCAAACCGGGTTGTCGGTACCCCAAGCGGCTACGTTTCCTATCAGTTTGACAGACGGATACTTTGATTTTATCGCATTGTAAAACTGAGTGTAGCGGTTGCCATAATAGTTCCCATGATAATTTTCATTGCCAATTTCCAGATATTTCAGATTAAATGGCTTTGGATGTCCGTTGGCAGCTCTCATGACACCATAGGTGGTAGAAATATCTCCGTTAGCATACTCAATGGCGTCCAGAGCATCCTGAATATAACCCTCGAGGGATGTTACCGGTTGATTGTCCTTGTGAGCCAGCCCGACATTGACCACATACAACGGTTCGGCACCAATATCTTCGGACAATTGCAGAAACTCGTGATACCCCATCCCGTCAGTGGCGCGGTATCCCCACAAATTCCAGTGTCCGGGCCGATCCTCTATTTTTCCGACTGTATTTTTCCATTGAAAACGGTTGGCAAGAACATCCCCTTCTACAAAACATCCGCCCGGAAAACGCATAAATTTTGGCTTCATTTGTTCCAGTAACTGTGCCAGTTCGGGACGCAAACCATTCGGGTGGTTTTGATATGTGGGAGGAAATAATGAAACCATGTCCAGCCAGATTATACAGGTTGTGTTGGTTGTGATAGCAAAACGGGCATTCGGGTCAGTACCGCTGGCTGTAAGTGTACAGGTGAATTTTTTCCATTCGGTTGATAATCCCGATATTTTAGCTTCCGCATATTTTACCGACTGAGCACTTTCGAGAGATGCCGTCAGTTCGCCGTTAAACCCACTGTTACATTTAGCAAAAAAAGTAAGTGTATATTCGCGGTTATTCACAACATTTATTCCCCAAAATCCGGAATTATACACCCCGGCTCTGTTGGAAGTATTGGGAGTTACCACAACACTCATTTTCATAGCTTTCTTTTGCGTGGCATTCAGGAGACCGGTTGTATCAATTGTGGCGGTCACTACAGTTCCGGTCTGATTTACCGTGTACCAGAATTCAGGAGTGGCGGCATCTTCGAACGACCTGTTTCTTATCAGTTCGGCATACAATCCTCCATCACCGGCATGGTTTATATCTTCATAGAAAATGCCGTAATGTGTCGGACTGATTGCAATACCCTTTTTTGACAAATCAAGTGTGAAAGCAGGCTGAGCATTTGCTGAAACCAACATCAGTAATGCAAGGATTAGTATGGATATTCTGAACTTCATGTAGCTATATTCTTCTTCGTATAAAAATAATTACCAGGTATTTGGCACCTTCGCGTCATCCACAACCATAGCCTGCACGAGTTTTGCATGTCTTATCAGGTCGGTAGCTGAACGTACCTCGCTTCTGTAATTGATACCGTATGGCCAGAAATGTATCGGATTCGAATTACTATCACCCTTCAACACTTCACCGGTGCCAAATGATGCAATAACTTCCTTACCTTTAGCACCAACCCAGGTACCGCTAACAAGATTTGCTCTCCACGATGTGGTTGTTCCTGACCCTACGAAGTGAGCTACTTCGTGCATGGCAGTTCCTACCCACATGTAGCTTGTACTGGAGCCAAATCCTATTGATCCATGATATGAAGCTTGTGCCGTAGGTATTCCGGCATTGTAATACACATAAATATTGCCTTTGAATGTGGTGTAGCGGTTGTAATAGTAGCAAGCACTATCCATGGCTTCCTTAATAAGCTTATATTCATTCGGATATTTAACTTTATCAATATCAAGAGTGAATGTAACATTACCTGTTGTAGGTTTAATAACTATTTCGTTACCATAGGCACTGCCGATACAGTTACGGGCGTAAGCTCTGATATAATAAGTCGAATCAACCGAAAGCACACCGGTTTGTATAATAAACTGTCCGGTAGAGGTACCGGCAAATGATTTTCGATCGTGAATGGTCGGATTTTTTTGGGTTGACCAGCATACACCCCGTTCCAGCAGGGGACAATTTCCGTCACTTTTAATATTTACAGTACACATGGCCCGGTAAGTGGTATAATTATAGACCGCTTTTACCAGCTCTGCTTCCGGCAAATTATTGTCGGAGAAGCGGATACTATCAACAGAGGTAAGCGGTATTTTTGTTACTGACAGATCATTCCTGTAAACATCCATTACTGTTTGTTCGCTGCTGAATTTCAAGCTATCAACCTGCTGAACCTGGAAAGAGTTAATCGTGGCGTTATTCCGGTAAACAAACATACCTTTCTGCGCCGACACAACCAGCACACATAACGAAAAAATGAGCAAAACACTATATCTTCTCATAACTTGATGAATTTCAGTATTTGGTTATTAATTCTGATAAAATATATTCCTCCTGAGAAATTGCTCACATCAATATGCTGAGTTACGTTACCTGCATCAACGCTTTTTACCAGAGTTCCTGCAGCATTATAAATCAGAACAGGGTTTTTCATAGCAGTCAGATTATTTATCAGAATGTAGTTACGGGCAGGATTTGGTGAAACTGACATGACGGTACCAAATAAAGGAGTAACACCGGTTGCAGTCGAAAAGGTCATACATTGAACAGGTGCAAGCGCGAGTGACTCCAGGGGGGCATTTTTTAAAATCAGATTCAAATTCGCTTCGGCTATAGTTATCCTGTTCAAGTCGGCCAGACTGACTTCTTTTACGGTTCCGTTCGTGTTTTTAATTTTCAGGATATAATTCTGGGCGTAAACATGACCTGAAAGTAAAAAAGCAAGAACCAGCAGATGTCTGCACATCAAATTCAGATGGTTTTTCATTTGTAAATAATTTAAGAGTAATTATTCTCCTACAAAATTAGAAAAAGAATATATACTTTTTGATTGAAACTGTTTATCCGAGCCTAAATGAACTGAAATTTACCCTTTTTGAATTTTTATCACTAAAGGTCAATGTAATAAAAATAAAATTATGGCTAATTTTGCATCTGTATCCAATCTGAATGCGGTTCAGATTATCTGATTTCCAAATCCTGTGTTTACGAATTAATATTTTGCTTTTATCATCCTACAGGAGGAAATTTATTCAATCATAAACTCATTTCAACACATCAAAAACTTCCATGAGAAAAACACTTCAACTTTTGTTTATTTCGCTGATTCTAATCTTTGAGAAAGGACCTGTATTAGCTCAACAAACAGGTGATACTATAAGTTCAAACGGACTAAAATACAAGGTACTGAGCAACAACCTGATTCCAAATTCCGGATTTGAAAGCGGATTTTCAGGATGGACAGATGCCACTACTTCGGCTGCCCTGCTTACCGACGCCAATTTTTCACTGATTGCAACGGGTGGCGTCAACAATTCAAAATATCTGACCGGGCTTAAAAACGAGAGCTCAACCTCTGCTGGCTCAATCGGAACCGGATGGTCTCTCCAACCGGGCAAAACATACTATTTTTCCTATTATATTAAATACCTGAGTACCACAGCCGCAGGCGGAACAGAGCAATGGGCCAAAATCTCACTGACCAACGACAAAACTTCCAGCGCTGAACCCCGTGTTTTAATCAACGCGTCGAATGTGAACGGAGGGGGAACCTGGACGAAGAATGAAGTTATTTTCACCAATGCAAATCCTGCATACAGCTATATTACTGCCCGTTTTCGATGGTTGGGCAACCGGCTCGGATTTGATAATTTCTCACTTTTCGAAGTTCAGGAAGTGGCAAGTTCAGCCTCGCTTCAATTGTGTATTGACGAAGCAAAAGCCTTATACAAACCGGATGCAACCGGAGCAACCGAACTTCAGGCTGCCATCACCAAAGCTGAAACTTACCTTTCAAGTCAATCCTCCACCGAAATCAATCAGGCTATCATTGACCTGAAAAATGCCATTCAGCACTTTAAGCTACAAAACGCTTCACCTGCCAATCCGCTGAACATGACACATCTCATTGTGAACCCGGGTTTCGACAGCAACACACCAGAAGGCTGGAAAGGTATCGGCACCATCAATTACCACGAAGTGGAGTTTTACCAGCGGACATTCAATATGTATCAGAAAATAGCCGGACTTCCTGCCGGGAAATATGTGCTGAAAGCGCAGGGCTTCGAACGGCCGAAAAACAACGACGGCGGAGCGGCTTACCGTGCCGGAGCCGAACATATCTCAGCCATTTTCTATGCGAAAGCCAATAGTTTTCCGCAAAAAAACAGTCTGTTCAGCTCTATATATAAACAAGGTTACACTGGCACAGGGTCGGCTAATGGTTATGTGAATACAATGGCTGCCGCCGAAACACTTATGGGTAATGCAAACCGTTATTACGATGTGACTGTTTCCGATATTTTTCTGAATGCAGGTGATACACTGACAATAGGCGCCCGCAGCGATTTTCAGCAAACAGGTTATTGGGCGTTGTTCGACAATTTCCGGCTGGAATATCAGGGAAGTCTTGATACTACCGACCTGAAAAATGAATTACTCAATCAGGTGGAAATTGCCGAAGAACTGCTTGGTAAAAAGATACAAAATACCGTACGCACAAACCTGACCACTTCCATTGCTCAAGCCAGAGAGGCACTCAATGCCGTACCACTGGTTTTTGAGACACTTTTGGCTGCGAATAACCTGATAAACAGTGCTGTGAATGAAGGACATAAGTCGGTTTATATCTACAACAGACTTCAGGCTTTAATTACCGAAGCCGAACAAACTTCGTCCACACTCAGCGCAGCAAAACAACAGAGTTTAGTTTCTGTGATGACAAATGCGCGAACCAACGTTGATAATCCCGACGCCACTACAGCGGTATTAAACAAATCCATATCCGATATTTCAGCACTCATTTACAAACGAATTTATATACCCACCTGGATGATGGGTGATGTGAATAACCCGAATAATAACTGGAGTTATTCCCGCAGTCGTCAATCGAAAAACTGGATCTTGTTCTGGGAACCCGGATACGGCGAAGACCCTTCGGTACTGGCCGACGGAGGTTTCCGGATTGACATTGACGGTACACTGAATTTAGCAGAAAGTTTTTATAAGTTCTATGCAGACTCACTTAAGTTTATCACTCGCGGAGCATCAAAAACCGATGATTATAAGATGATTATCCGACTTCGGTACACACGCGACTGGGAAGCTACCGGTTCCGGCGTGGACAATCTGATAGGCCTGCTTACACTCACAGCCTGGTCTGCTCAGGCTGGCGGACATACGCTGGCACACGAAGTGGGTCACTGCTTTCAGTATCAGGTGCATTGCGACAACAACAACCAGAACGGCTGGATGTACGGATACGGTTCCGATGCTTCCGGCGGAAACGGATGGTGGGAACAATGTGCTCAGTGGCAGGGTTTTAAAATTTATCCTGCACAGCAATTTACCGACGGGCGATATACCAATTACCTTAAAACGGCACACAAACACATCCTGCATGAAGCACCCCGTTACGACAATTATTTCATACAGGATTATTTTACTTACCGACACGGAATGGATATGATCGGACAACTCTGGAATAAATCCATCAGGCCCGAAGACCCCGTAGAAACTTACAAACGCATCATCTCAATAACACAAAGTCAGTTTAACGATGAAATGTACGAATGCGCTGCAAGATTTACCACATGGGATATTCCGGCACTTAAAACAGCCGGTGCCAGCTATTTCAATGCCCGGCCACAGCCATCGATGAAGTTGACAGATGATGATTACTGGCAAATAGACTCCACAGTTTGCATCGAAAACTACGGGTACAACGTCATCAAACTGAATGTACCCACTGCCCCAACCACGCTGAAAGTCTTTTTCATTGGAAAAGCAGGAATAAACGGATTCAGAAAACTTAACACATTTCAGGCCGGATGGAGATTCGGTTTTGTTGCGCTGCAGTATGACGGAACTCGTGTTTACAGCGATATGGGGAAAGCAAGCAATGCGGCACCAACCGACACCCTGGAATTTGCCAGTCCTGCTAATATCAAAAACTTATGGCTCGTCGTGACAGGCGCTCCCGCTACACACTGGCGTCACGCGTGGGATGACAACGATGCAAATGATGAACAATGGCCTTATCAGGTGAAGTTCAGCGGTACCAACCGACTGGGTTATCTGAATTTACCAAACGGTGTTTCAGTCATCAATGACATTCCCGTAAAGATCTACGTGTCTGATAAAATTTTATTTATCAATGAGCTGCCTTCAAATTCAACGATTAAGATATACAATCTCGCAGGTGCATGTATTTTGAGTGATCAACCGGATGGTTCATCTTTCTCAGCTCAGTTAACTACTGGAATTTATATCGTAAATATCAACGGAACTTATAGTAAAAAGGTTGTTGTAAAATAATAATTTTGAAAAAAACATTTCGCAATACAAAGTCATTAGCTTTCATGCTGATGCTTGGTTTGTTTTCCTGCCTGAATGCACAGAATTTTGTTCATCCGGGCGTACTTCACCGGGAAGCCGATCTGGCTCGCATGCGTCAGAAAGTGACAGAAAAAGCCGAGCCCTGGTTTACAGCCTGGACAAATCTGAAAAACAGTCCGGAAGCTCAGCTCACGTGGAATCCCCGTGCTACTGAAACAGTCATTCGCGGAGGTACAGGCGACAACATTTCTCTGATGTACCGCGATGTGGCAGCAGCTTATGCCCATGCGCTGATATACAGCATAACGGGCGACAAAGCTCATGGCGACAAAGCAGCTCAGATACTGAATGCCTGGTCTTTAATCAATAAAAATGTCTCCGGAAATGCCGACCGTTATCTGGCTGCTGGATTTAACGGGTATCAGTTTGCCAACGCAGCTGAATTAATGCGTGATTATCCGGCCTTCAAACTTGAGCAGTTCAAAAACTACCTGTTGAACGTGTTTTATTTCCCAATGAATGAACGTTTTCTCGTAGGAAATGCCCTGGGTACTCCGCACAACGGAGCCTGCGCCACCAACTACCGGTTAAACTGGGATGCCTGCAATCTGAATGCCATGCTGGCAATTTCCGTTTTCTGCGATTACAAGGATGGATTCGACAAAGCACTGAATTATGCCAAATTTGGTGACGGCACCGGAAATATTAATCGTGCTGTAAATTTCATCCACTCTCCCATCTGGGGACAATGGGAAGAAAGCGGACGTGACCAGGGACATGCCATGGGCGGTTTGATGCAGTACGCTGTTTTTTGTGAAATAGCCTGGAATCAGGAAATCGATTTTTATAGTTATGGCGACAGTCGTTTTCGCAAGGGTGCAGAATATGTAGCACGCTACAATATTCTGGAAAACGGTACTGGAAAATACGAAGATCTCCCCTATTCAAGTTACTCCCGGCAAATGGGCTCTACCTGCAGCTGGTACACAGAACCGGCACTAAGCCCGTCTGTTCGTGGAAAATACGGGCAGATGTGGGAAATGATTTACAATCATTACGCACGACGTGTCAATCAGGGAGACAAGATAAAAAGTATCCGGGAAATTCTTCAGCTGCAACCTTCGGTAAATGTTCCGAGCATAGCTGTTCATCCCGATACGTATGATCAACCTGCCGTGGCTGCACTGACATTTTGCACAGATTCAGGCTCTCAGATTTTACCCTGGACCAACATGGATGTAATGCCTCAATCCATCATCAGACTGCCAAACTATGGCAGTACAAGACTTTCCGACAACACTTTAACCCTGACTGCATCCGGCACAGGAATTCAATCCGAGGCCGACCATTTTCAGTTTGCATTTCAGCGGCTGATTGACAACGGGTCAATCAGCACAAAGTTAAGTTCTCTGCAAGAAATAAACGGAAATTGTCAGGCCGGTATTATGTTGCGCGAAAACGGAAAGCAGAATTCACGTTTTGTCATGCTGAGTGTATCTGCAGCAAAGGGTTTGAGATTTTTCACCAGAGATAGTACCGGAAGTGTGGTTAAAACAGTCGCGGAAGATCCTGCGATTAATTCAATTCCCCTTTGGCTGAAGATTTCAAGAAATGAGAATACATTTTATGCCTCCGTTTCAACCAACGGAAGCAACTGGACGGTAAAAGATTCAGTATCAGCCGGATTAAACCGCGACCTGCTTGCAGGCGTGGCAGCTTCGAGCGCTGACTTGTCCGCAATGACAACGGCTGTATTTGAAAAGACACAAATCGTACAAGGCAACATCAAGCCGATTTTGAGACTAAGTTCACAGGGTAATCCGGCTATCGGTTACATCGCTCCGGCTAATGTGACGATTTCGGGTTCAGCATTCGATATGGACGGAAGTATAAACCGTACGGAGATACTGGTAAACGACAGTTTGATTTCAACAGTAAAAAATTCACCTTTCAGTTATCTCATGAAGCATGTTGAAGCTGGAAATTACACTATCAAAATCAGAACATACGATAATACAGGTGCCGAAACTCAATCGGATAATTTGCTGATTACTGTCAAGGAAAGCACTCAGAAACTTCCCTGGTACAAGTTTGATGAAACCGCATCTGGCTACTCCGGAGCTGATGCAAGCGGGAATAATCTGAATGCTGTATTGTTCGGAGGGAGTGTTATTGCCGAAGGAAAAACAAATAACGGTTTAAAACTGAACGGAACGGACAGTTATGCCCGCCTCCCCATTACCTTTATCCATCTCCTAAGCGATTTCAGTATCAGCACCTGGGTGAAGCTGGATGAATTAATCAGCTGGGTACGGATCTTTGACTTCGGACAGGGAATCAACGCCTACATGATGCTTACAGCTGACAATGGTACCGGAATCACGTTTGAATTAAAGTCCGGTAATAACATTCAAAAACTTGTCACCTCACAAAAACCGACTGTCAACACCTGGAGTTTTTACACGGTAACTTTGTCGGACAACGTCCTTTCCATCTATCTGAATGGAAATCTGATCGGAAAAAACACCAATTTTACGCTCCGTCCCTACGATATTGGTTCCTCATTCGGCAATTACATCGGAAAATCACAATGGTCAACTGATCCGTTGCTGAAAGGAACGATTGATGAGTTCCGGTTTTTCAACCGTGCCCTTAGTCCGGATGAAATCAACGAACTGATGCAAACCGGGACTGCGCTGGAAAATCTTTCACAATCTGAGATCAGGATTTTTCCGAATCCAGCCCGAAATTACATCGCCATACAAAACGCAGAAGGCAGTACAGCCACTCTCATTGATCCTACCGGTCGTTTAATCCGAGAATTCAGCATAACAGGTAATAGTCATTGTGAAAATATTAATCAATTACATTCCGGATATTACATCCTAAAGATAAAGGATTCATCAGGCAGAGAATTCCGCGGGAAGCTAATCGTGAATTAATTTACTGCCTTTTTCCCGAATGAATTATATTGTTATTCTGGATACACACTTTCCGTACGTATTCACTTTTACGATCGCTGCACCCTTAGCACGAAGAGGTTCTACGGTTGATTCAGCCCGAAATGTGGAAATCAATTGTCCCGCTGTATTATAAACGGAGACTGTATCGCCGGTAACTAAGCCGGTAATAAATTTCTTCCCGTTTGAAACTATTATCCGAAAACCGGCTTCTTTTTCGGTTGTTAATCCCGTCGCATCAACAACCTCAACTGTAATTGTATTCGAACAAACCGGAAAGCTGAGCGTATTGCCGCTATATTTAGCTGTAAAAGTATGGCTTCCGACTGCGAGCCTGATTGCCTTATAAACCGGATTTCCATTCACACTGTCAATATGCAGAACACCCACTACAGTATCATTTCTTAATATCTGAAGAGATCCTGAAGGGATTGTAGTTTCTCCTGTTTTCTTTACGGTGACGTTAAGTAAGACCGAATCTCCTGAAATTATTTTATTGGAGGAAGCCGAAATCAATGCAGATACATCTTCTGACCTGTTATTAGCTGATATTCTGTACAATTTTGCTCCGTGATAGTTTATGTTTGAAATAAAATTTCTCTCTTCGAATGTTCCCAGGTCTTGCTGAGACCACATATCCCGTATTTTGCAAGTACTAGCATAACCCAGTTCAGCCAAATCAACAGGGAAAGAGAGGACGGTGTTTACAGCCGGATTCTCGGTAAATACCATAAATTCAACGGTTACTCCATCCGAAGCAGATAAAACCTCATCGTCAAAGCCGCAAAAAGATTTGAAAGTGGTATATCCTTCGGGAAGATTAAACTCAATGGTTGAATATGAATTTACCCCAAAACCGTTAGTATAGGTTTTGCCGTTTACTTTCAGCGTATTTCCATTCAGGCTTTTATTTATTTTCACTACATCCCAACCACTGGTTGCACGAATGGGAGTTAAAGTTGTAAGACACAACGAATCTCCGTTTTCCTTGTAAATTGTGGTATTAATCCAGTCGGCGTGGTCGTAATTGAAATTATCACCGGCATCGGTGACAACCAGGTAGAGTTTTTGAGCTCCTGCAATATTTGCCGTGATATTTTTGCCGGCACGCTGATACGTCCTGCTTATCAATCCGGAATTAGCAACAGCCTTATTCACGTCAACTTGTCTTAAAGTCGGATTTTGATTTGAAACGAAAAATTCAACGGTTGCTCCACCCGATTGTTCGGTACCTCCTTTATCTAATCCGGCAAAGCACTTAAACCGATTATATCCCGCAGGTAGTGAATATAAAATGACTGACCTTGAATGTGTTCCGACACCGTTACTGAAGGTTTTTCCCAGTACATTCAATGGTTTTCCCGAAATACTCAGATTTTTTGATACAGTGCCCCATCCTGCACTTGCCTGTACCCAGTTCAGTGTAGTCAGTTTGATTGAATCTCCCTGATTGTTATATAGTGTCGGATTAATCCAGTCGGCATGGTCATTCGTAATTCCATCGCCACCGTCGTTTACAACCAGATAAAGTTCTGTACTTCCCTCCGGCAGGGTTATGTCGATATCAACACCATATCCGTCGGTTAATCTGGAAATCGTTCCGCTCCTGTAAAGGATATTTTTAGTACTTATATAACCGTCGCCTCCATTATTGAAAAGCGCGAGAAATTTATCACCGTTATCGGGGTCGTCGGCTGTCCAGGCAACCATATCGTTTTTATTGAGCCATTCCCTGCTGTTTACGCATCGTTTGTGCATATCGAGCACTTCACGGTTTGTTATCAGCGAATCCGTGAAAGACTTATTATCAGGAAGATGTCCTCCAAACATCAGCGGTGATTTAAAAACAGACCACAAGGTCATCAATGTGTATTGTTCATCGCGTGTAAAATTTGTCTGACGGTCAACTCCCCTTTCGCCCCTTATGGCAATATGACCCAGTGGCAACATATCAGCGTCAGCCCAGCTTCCCGGTGAGATATAGGGCGCCCAGCTGGCACAAACAGCAAAAGAATAGTTTAATTGAGACCAGTTATCCCAGAAGTCATCCACTGTTCTCCACATGTTTGCATTGTTTTTGACATGCTCTTGCTTTTCAAGCGGTGTTGCTCCCGGCGACATACTCAGCACAATAGGACGTCCGGTGTTGTCAATGGCTTTCCGGATTAATTCAATTTCATCCTGATGATAAGGACGTGAGAGGTCGTCTATCTTAATAAAATCCACGCCCCATGAGGCATACAATTCTAAGATAGAGTTGTAATATTCCTGTGCTCCTGCTTTAGAACCCACTATGGTATAGTTGTCATGAAGCCACGTACATTCACTGGCTGTAGAATAAATATCTGCGGCTGTTTTTCCATTCCCGTTTTTGATGGGAAGTCTGTTGTTAACCGCTACTTTAGGGACACCCCGCATAATATGAATACCGAATTTCAACCCTTTTGAATGGATATAATCTGCCAGGGGCTTGAAACCTGCTCCATTTACGGACGACGGAAAACGTTTCGGGGAAGGTAAATAACGTCCGTACTCATCATATACGAAAGTTGAATTGTTAAATGCATTATACGTTCCGGATGTCTGATTATCAACGTACCATCGGATATCAACCACAATATATTCCCAGCCAAACTGTTTCAAATGAGCCGCCATATAGTCGGCATTGGATTTTACTTCCGATTCCACAACGGAAGGACCAAAGCAATCCCAACTATTCCAACCCATGGGTGGAGTGATTGCCCAGTTTTGAAATGTTTTTTCAAAACCAGTTTGAGCTGTGACGTACATTAAAATATTTAAACTCAGCAATAATACAGATATCCGTTTATTCATTGCATTTTACTTATTTAAAGGAAAAAGAGCTGCCCCCTTTTCAGGAGACAGCTTTTTTAAAGATTAAATTGTCTATTATTTTACTAACTTGAATGCAGCAAATTTACCATCAGCTGATATTTCAACCAGATAAACACCGCGTGTCAGTTCTTTGTCTATTGTAACACTGTTCATACCGCTGTTCAGTGTAATAGCTTTGGAAGCTAATTTAACTCCGCTAACACTATATACTTTGATTTCAGCAGCAGCTGTTTTATCAAAGCTGATATCGGTATGTATCCGGTTATTCTGAATATAAGCGTTTACGCCTGTCAATGACTGGATGTTTTTAACTCCGGTACCTGACGCAATCAGTTTGAAATTATCAACAGATACCCAGTTTCCGGTTTGAATAACCTGGAATCCAACTGACAAGGTTTGATCCGTTACATCTACATCTACAGAATATTCGCCGGTTGCAGTAACTTCCACACCCGATGCATTAGCAATAATGTATGCTCCACCCGGGAATGATCCGTCAGTCTGCTGGATAGCCTGTGCCGATGCTTTTACAGTGTATTTTCCGTTAGGAATGCCCAATACTGTTTGTGATAAGTTAAGTCCGGTGAGTGCTCCTCCTGAATTGGTCCATTTTTCAGCATAATATGCTCCATTTTTCAATGTGAAAGAATTATTTGCTTGTCTTACCATGCCACCTTCGTTGGTAGTCCAGCCCTGAGCAATGTCGCGTTCGAAACTCGGATTAACCAGATATTTGGAGGCATTTACAGGTAATGTTTTGCTCAAAGAACCCGAAGTACAGGTAATCAGTCCGTCAACAATATCTGCAGATTGGTCATATGTGGCATTTACTGTAGCGCCGGTAGCGGCTTCAGCAGGTGTTATTGTAGTTTTATCCAGTGTAATGCCCGATGGAGCAGTCAGTGTAATGTTTTCAGTAAGGTTCTGTCCCAGTACTGTAAACGGAGCTGTGGTATATTGCGGGTCGAAATCAAGTAAAGCAGGGTCTAAAATGATATTCGGGTCATTCAGTTCATAAATCTGCCAGTTGTCGATATATCCGATATAGCCTGTACTGTTTCCGCAACCATTGAAGAAACACAATCCAGCACCTGCAGTAGCACCGGTAGTGAACGAAACGTCAAATTGCTGCCAAACACCGTTAGTATTTGGAACCTCGAAATTCAAGTCATTCCCGGCTCCAACATTACTTACCCCGATGTTCATGGTTCCGTTTTCGGTTCTTACCATGGCGTAAATGCGGTATTTGGTAAAAGGTTTCCAGTTGATGCTGGCATCGATTGAACCACTGTTCGGGTAGCAAAGTGCTGTTCCGTTGATAAATCCTGAATTGTTACAGAACGAATTTCCATCTGCAACGATACTTTTATTACCCCAGCCACCGTATGTTGACAAACTGTTCATCAACGGATCGCTGATTAAGTTTGTTTTGTCATCATAGAGCATATTGTAGCAATTTTCAACACCGTTAAATCCAATTACATTCACTTTTGCCTTCACCGATGTTCCTGTCATCATGATAGAATCATTTGTTATTTCAACAGAAAAGTCATATTCTGCCGTTACATCGGCTCCTGCATTGGCTTCAGCTGCTGTGAGAGTGGTTTTATCCAGCGTAATTCCTGCCGGTGGAGTCAGAGTAATATCAGAGATAAGGTTTGTTCCTTTTACAGTAAAGGTTCTGTTTGGGTTCAATGCGTCGAACAATAAAACGGCAGGACTTACCGAAAGTGTGGGTGCATCAAATAATTCGTACATTTCCCAGTTGTCTATGTAGAGTTCCGTAGCTGTTTGATTTTCGCAACTGTTTACGTACATTAACACAGTTCCAAGCGTTGCCTGTGTGGTGAAAGTGAAATCTATTGTTTTCCACACTCCCATATCGGTTGAAAATGTCTGAATAATTTTGGTAGCTATTGCCCCGTCAATACCTATTTTAGCATCACCGGTTCCGTTGGTGCTTACCATTGCTTTTACACGGTACATGGTATTGGGTTTGAGTTTTCCGGTCAGGCCAAAATCAAGAGAGCCTCCGCATTTACCCGGGATTTTAAGACTTGTTGCTCCGCAATATTTATATTCCGTAGATAACTCCTTGGTTCCCCAACCCTGATAGCTTGATAAACTGTTCATCAACGGATCGCTGATGATATTGGGTCTGTCGGTATAAAGCGGTGTAAAGCATCCTGCGTCAGCGTTGGATGCAGTAACAGCGATCGAAGATGACAAAGTACCACTGGCAACACTTATTGTTCCATCGGTGATATTAGCCAAAGCATCGCATGTTGCAGTAACTACCACACCTGCAGCTGCTTCAGTCGGAGTGATGGTTGTTTTACTTAAAGTTATACCTGCTGGTGCAGTCAGTGCAACGTCAGCGGTGAGATTTGCCGCTTTAACTTTGAAAGTTCTGGCGAGATGAGCTGCATCGAACATCAGCGAAGCCGTACTTACCTGCATATAAGGAGTACTTTCCAGAGCGTATAACCTGAAATTATCGCAAGCAACCCAGTTGCTGGATTTTATTACTTTGAAACCCACTTCCAGTGTTCCTGTAGTAACATTTACCAGCACATCGTAATCGTTTGTATCGAAAACTTCGGTCGAATCCTGGTTAGCATAAACAAAAGCTCCACCTGCACCCTGGTTAGTGAAAGCTGCAACTCTGAGAATGTACCAGCCATTAGGTATAGCAGCTACCTGTTGCGATAATCTGATACCGGTAAGATTACCGGAACTTTGCCATTTTTCAGCATACCAAGTACCGTCTTTTTTGGAAAAAGAGGTATTGCTCTGCGATTGCATAATCTTTCCGGCATTTGTCCAGTTAGCAATGGTAGTACTTACATTTGTTGCCGATTCAAAACCCGGATTGAGCAGATAGGTGCTCGTTACATCTGTCTGTGCATTAACTCCCATCAGAGCTAATAGCGGCACAATTAAAAAAGTAAGAAGTTTCTTCATGATAAATACAGTTAGTTGTTAAATATAAATTAAGTAAAGACGCAGCAGCAAAACCGCTGCGTCTTAATTTGAGATATTCTCTATTTTACTATTTTTTGAGTTATCGAATCCCCGTTAACAGTCAGTTTAACCAGATAAACACCATTACCCAACACTTTATCAATAGTCAGTCTGTGAGCACCAACGCTTAAATTAGTTATTCTTTCAGCTATTTTCACGCCATTTGCACCATAAACTGTCATGCTTACTAAACCATCTTCAGTAAGGTTTAGTTCAGACACAACTTGATTTTTTGTTGCATATGTCCTTACTCCTGATGCATTTATCAGATTTACACTGGTAGGTGTTAAAGTTGCATCCATCGGAATTGTAACGCTGGTAGCGCCTATTATCCGTTGCATCGGTGCAGCCGATGGAGAAACAGCCTGTGATATTGTGAGGTTTCCTGTTGCTGATGCAGTTCCTGTAAATGTTAGGGTAATACTTCCACCGGTATTGGGCAAAGTAGTAACATCCGGTGAGAATAAAGGATTATCAGAACTTACATTAAATCCATTAGTAAACATGGTTGCAGTAACCGGAACAACGACCTGCTGATTTGTTGCTGTAAACAATATCATATCATTTGTTGCATTATTTCCGGCAACGTTCAGTGTCGGGATTTCATACATTTCGTAGTTATCAATGAAACAAGTGTCAGTGATAGCGGGGCTTGCACTTGAACAGGAATTAAAATAGATTCCCTTTTCAGTTACAGTAGCACCTGTAGTGAATGTTTCATCAAACAGAACCCATCCGTTTGTGTTAGTAATAGGGTATATTTTACTTGTAGTTCCATCGTATCCTTCAACCTCAATCTGGAAATTAGTACCTGTTGAAGCCTGCGATTTTATCATCGCTCTGATACGATAGTTTGTATTAGGTTTCAGAGCATTTCCGTTTGCAGCCGTTAATGCACGGTCTAAAGAACCGCCATCCGGCCAACAGCTTCCGCGAACATAAGCGCTACCTCTTCCGCAATACGGATTTTTTGTATCGATGGCTGTTGGTCCCCAACCTCCAAAGCCTCCGTCTGTGAGGGTAGCTGCACTAAAGGTAGGATCAGCAATCATGTTTCCGGTAGGGTAAAGCGGAGTATAACAACCAGCATTAGACGAAGCTTTTACTGAAATTGATGTGGAAATCTGCTGGTTACCAGTGCCGGTTGCACTGATCGTAATAGTACCCGATACTACATCTGTTTCATTATATGTAGCTGTAATCGCAGTGGTTGCATTTGCATTAGCAGCTGCTATCGAGTAATTACCACCTCCGTTATCCACAAGGTTGATACCCGAAAGTGTAATACCGGTGGGTGCAGTGATGGCGATATCGCTGGTAAGGTTGGAACCGGTAACTGAGATGGATGATGTTTTATTAATATTATCAAATTTCAGAGAGGACACAGAAGCCGAAAGCGAAGGTGTGCTGAAAGTTACGTAACGATATAGCCTGAAATTGTCAAAAGCAGTCCAGTTACATGCTGTAGTTCCCTGCAATGAATAACCAATAGTTAATGTACCATCTGAGACTGTTACATTATCAACATAATAATCATTGCCCGCAATTATTTCGGTAGCTGAACCACCAACTGTAATGAAAGCGCCGGTATGCAACGGGTTAGATCCGCCCTGCTGTACGGCATGACCTGACACTACCAAACCGTAAACTCCGTTGGTAAGTCCAGATACTTTTTGTGTAATGACACCTGTAGGCAGATTAGTACTGGAGTTTACCCACTTTTCAGCAAAATTAGTTCCGTTTTTGGTCCAGCCAATATTCGGTGAAGAATTGTTTCTGACAAAACCACCTGTATTTGTCCATTCGCTACCAATAGCTGATTCAAAACTTGCATTTATTATTGATGCAGTGACATCAGTTCTTGTTAATGCAGTCAGCAAATTTGTTGAAGCCGTATTTATATCAACTGTAACATCAGCATTGTATGTTGCAATATACGAACTCAGGTCAATCGTGCCCTGTGCTTTGGCATAATTCATATACCTGTCCAACTGTATTTTAGCATTATATAAATCATAATCGGCCTGGCTAATAAATATCCACTGAGTATAGGCATCGCCACCGGTTCTGTTGTATTTTACCGTGTTGGCAATTCCTTTATTTGTGGATTCGGTTGTAGCAGCACTGCCCAAATATTGTGTGGCAATATAACCGGCATAAGTGTTTACCACTTGTATGGAATAGATATTGTTGGTTGCATCTGTTTGCACTACATTCCAGGTGTTGTTGGTTGAGTTATCGGTGTAAACTTCCCCATTCAGCGGATCAGTATTTGCGGCAAACAAGTATTTCCCGGACACATTAGTTCCGGCATTATTATACTGAAATGTCCACGTGGAGCCAGTTGTATTCACAGCTGTCCATTTAATGATATTAACGGTAGCATTCTCTCTTGGCTGAGATGTAACCACAGCCTGGGCAGCCCAGTATCCTCCCCGATTTAAAAAACCGCTTGATCCAATATTATAAATGTAATAAGTCGTTCCTGACACCGGAACACTTCCTTTGAGTGATGGTGCACTCCAGGTTTGAGCATTTAGCGTGTAACCTGATACTGCCAAAGCAGTAATAACAAATAGAGTAAAAAGTCTTTTCATTAGTTTAAGAATTAATTGAAAATCTCCTCCGAAAACCTTTTTCTGTTAGGTTTACTCCTTTGCAATCAGGTGCAGTCAGGACGTTTGAAAAAATAAATTTTCAGAGTGGATTCAGATGAATAAATGTATATTAAATCTATCAACGACAAATGTAATAACATAATTCTCCTTAAACAGCGAAAAAATGGTCAATGTAGTGTAAAAATAATTCAGGAGCCAGTCTGTATCAACGTTATTAAAGTTATTATTATACAGCTATCACTCTTTGTGCATTTCCTGAAACTCTTTGGGGGTCATTCCGAACTCAGCTTTAAAGCACCTGCTGAAGTATTTTGGGTCATTGAAGCCTACCTTGAACGCGATTTCGGAAATACTCCCGACATTGTTTTTCATCATCTGGGCTGCATGTTTCAACCGGATATTCCGTATAAACTCCCAGGGTGAAAGACCGGTGAGTGATTTCAGTTTACGGTGCAGGGTGGATCTGGAGGAAGACATATCCTGTGCAAAAAGATCAAAGTCATAGGTTTCGTCAGCCAGTTTACTTTCCACCTTACTGATTGCCATTTTCAGATACTCTTCATCAATGGAGTTCAATTCGATGGTCGAAATACTCACATCGTGATTTTGTTTGAATTTTTTATTATTCAGATTTCGGTTTCGTATCAGGTTCTTCACTCTGGCTTCCAGCACTCCCAGTTCGAATGGCTTGGAGATATATCCGTCTGCTCCGGCCTCATAGCAGTCTATCCGGTCCTGCGACGAGTCTCTGGCCGTAAGTATCAGTATATTAATATGGCTTGTTTTAATGTCGTTTTTCAGTAGCCGACAAAGTGTAAGTCCGTCCATCTCGGGCATCATTACATCGCAGATTATCAGATTTACATCTTTCTCCTGAACAATTTTTTGAGCTACCACTCCGTTTTCAGCCGTGAAAACCGTGTAGCTGCTTTCAAAAACCTGCTGTATATTATCTCTCAGGTCCTTGTTATCTTCGACTATAAGCAATGTAAATTCTTTATTGACAACAGCCTCAGCTGCATTTACATCTGTCTCTGCCGGTTCTTCTTTTTCAATTTCTTCCGGTTGCTGCGACAGGGTTACGCTTTCGGGCAGCATTTCATCTTCCGAGTAACACTCGGGCGATACAGGCAAGATGAAAGTAAATGAAGTGCCCTTATGCAGCTTACTTTTTACACTAATCTCACCTTTATGAAGTTTTATCAGGTCGTATGTAAGCGCCAAACCTATTCCGTGGCTCTGGCTCTGATCTGAGGTGCTGGTAACATAAAACCTGTCGAAAATAAACGGCAGATCCTTTTCCGGGATGCCAACTCCGGTATCTTCTGCGGTCACAGACAAATAATCACACGTATCTTTCCGGAAAATTTCAACATTTATATAAATGTTTCCACCGGAAGGAGTGTTTTTATAGGCATTCGAAAGCAGATTGTAAATAACTTTATCCATTTTATCCTGGTCAAAGTAAGCATCGAAAGCGGTGTAATTAGAACTGAATGTGAAATGTATTCCCTTGTCATCGAGCAGTGTTTTAAAATTCGTCCTGCAAATCCTGTCAATGTAGGAGATTATATCCGCCCGCGAAACTTTCAGTTTCATATTTCCGGCTTCCACCTTGCTGAAGTACAGGATTTGCTCTATCAATCGCCTCAAACGCGACACATTATCCTTTATTACTCCGAACTGTGAAGGTGAAGAGTCTTTGAGTTTTCGCTGAATTTTCTCTATCTCGAGAATGATAATGGTTAAAGGTGTCAGCAATTCGTGACTGATATTGGTGAAATAGCGCAATTTTGTCTGTACAAGTTCTTCAGTTTTTTCTTTGTCAATTTTCGAAATTTTCAAATCATTCAATAACCGAAGTCTGTTTGTGATGTTTCTGTTCCAGATATACAGTATGATTAATACGACTATCAGATACAACAGAAATGCCCACCAGGTGCGATAAAACGGTGGTAAAACCTTAATTTCCAGCGTTGTTATACGGTCGCTCCAGACTCCGTTTTCGTCAGTGGCTTTCACCGAGAAGGTGTAAGAGCCTTCGCGTAAATCGGCGTAATTTACAAACCGGCGGTTGCTGCCTATATAGTTCCAGTTTTTGTCGGTTCCTTCCAGTTTATAGGCGTACTGTGTATTGCTTGCCGTTAAGTAATCCAGTATCGAGAACTCGATACTCAGTTTATTTTCGCTGTATTTGAGTGTTATTGTATTCTTTGCGGAATCATACAGTTTATCTCTGTCTCTTTCGAAAATCGATTTGTTCTGAACAAGAATATCTGTCAGCACCACTTGTGGTTCTGCCGGTTCATTCGGTTTCTGTTGTCGGGAAGGATCAAAAGCACAGATACCCTTATTGCCGCCAAACAATATCAGACCGTTTTTCAATTTTATCCGGGCATCTTTGAAGAATGAATTTATCAGCATTCCGTTCGACGTGGAGTAATAGATGGAAGCATGCGTAACGGGATTGTGTTTGATGATCTGCTTGGTGGTCGAGATCCAGAGATTTCCGTAATTATCTTCCAGTATGTCTAGGATTTTCTCATCGGTAATGGCGTACTGTCCGCTTATTTCTATTATTTCCGCGCTCTTACTGTCGTATTGATAAATAAACCCTTCTTTGGTACCAATGTAGATATACCCGTTTCGGGCAGCAAGGACACATTGAATATTATGGCTTTCAAAATCATTTTTTCTTAAGTCTATCTGAACGGGTGTGTACTGCGTGTTGCCCGGTTTCTTCGAATCCTTTTTCAGCCTGAAAAGTCCGTTTTTTTCAGTTCCAACCCAGATATCTCCGGCTTTATCCTGTACAATGGAGTTGATAAACTTGTATTTAAAGGGTATTGAGAGTACTTTTCCGTTGTATGTTTTTTTGAAAAGTCCGGAATTACTGCCGATCCAAACATCCCTGTTGCGGTCTTCGAAAAAGATGCTGATGGAATTATCATTATTAACTTTTAAAGGAAACGCCTGTTTGAGGACTAATCCGCTGCCGTTTTCTGTATAAACATATATTTTGCCGGTTCCTTCGTTGGCTATCCATATTTCGTTGGTTCCCCGTATATAGGTTATGGCGGTAATACTGGTTAATCCTGCCGATCGGGTGGCGGGAATTTCTTTTATTTCATGACCTGCAAAATCAAATCTGTACAGCCCCTTCCGGTCAAGTGTAAAATAAAAATGACCCGTACCGGTTTCGCAAATGTGCGTTACAAACGAATTTTCGGCATTTCCCCGCAGACTCAGCGGATAATTTTCGAACGGGAGACTTCTCAGGTCGAGTCTGTACAACCCTTCACCGAGTGTCCCCAGCCACAAATTTCCTTTGTGGTCTTTGTATATTTCATGGAAAATACCACCGGTGATTTTTCCGGTGTATATCTTTCCGTCCTGCAGCGTGTAAGTATCATTTCCGGCTTTCCTGATCACATACAGACCTTCGAAGGAAACAATCCAGATATGACCGTCATTGTCGTCCTGCACGATGCTGTACACAATTTTGTCCACACCAGGAGAAGCTGTTGCAAATTTCACCGGTGCCACGGTCGCTTTGTTCGACGCGTTGAGGGTCATCGTGTAAATGCCATCCCCCCACGTACATATCCAGTAGAGACTATCCGCATCCTGAAATACCCTGAATGGGTTGTTCGACAATCCGATGGCGGGCAGGTAATGAACTTGTTTTTTCGTTTTATCGATGAAGCAAAGGCCATTTTTCCAGGACGAAATCCAGATGTTGCCGCGTTTATCTTCATAAATTTGTGATATGTTATTGCTCTTCAACTTGTAGCGCGAACCGGCATCTCTCGAATATCTCTGAAATTCCCCGTTTTGCGGATTCACTTTCAGCACCCCGTAGTTCGACGTTCCGATCCAGATAAATCCTTCCGAGTCGCATACTATCGAATTAATCCGTTCCTTCCGGGTAAATTTGTTTTCGAATGGTTTGAGTGTAAAATTCTTTTTATCCAGTATATTGATACCCTCGAGCGTGCCAACCCACAGTTTATGCTCCCGGTCTTCGGTAATACATTCTATCTCGTTGCTGGTAAGCCTGCCCGGCGTCTGGGCTGATGATCTGAATACACTGATATCGTATCCATCGAAACGGCACAATCCGTCTCTGGAGCCAAACCACATATACCCCTCCTGATCCTGAAACGTGCGCGTAACGGTATTGGAAGGCAATTTGTCGTTCAGTGAAAAGGGATTAAAAACTTCAGAACCTGTAGCAGGTAATGCATTAGCTGTCAGCACTACAGCCAGCAAAGCTATCAATATAGTGTAATTTTCTTTCATCATTGCGAATATAATACTTTTTTTTCATTTGCAATGTATACACCGACATTCTAACAAACAGTTCATTAACCTTTGTATATCTGCCCACATCACAGACGAAGCTTTCAAATGTGATTTTTTATGGGTGAATAGTTTATTAATCGTTTTCTCAGCTTTTGTCTTTTAGTAGTCCCTACTGCCGAAGTGATTTTTACTCCAGGTACTTATCGTTGAGTATAAGTTTTGTTGGGGGAGCTACGGAGCACTTCACTATCAAGGTACACATAACTTGAATAGTAACAAAACCTTTTGGTTACACTTTCACACCAATAAAATTTATACTGTGTTGGCAACAGTGATTTTTCATTCACCCTATTAATAATCAGCTACAAGACAACAAATTAGTCCTGTCCTTCAAATTGAAAATGTCCGGTCTTTTTATCAAGGCAGCCGAATTGAGAATTGTTGTATGAGATTGCGATCACCTCTTTATTCCCAGTAAATTTGTTTGTTTTAAAAGCAAAATACACAATGGTCGGCCTTTTTACTCTATATTCATCTAAATTATTATCAACAGCCGGGTTCGTTTTCCACAATTCTTTCCCTGACTTATCAATAGCCTTAATGTAAATCCTTCTTTTATCTAGTATAAATCTCACACCAGTTGTCTTATCAATTAAAGTATCAACATTAATTCTGTCCTTTTCAATATAATGACTAACATATTGCCCTTTACAAATTGTCGGCAAAACAATAAATCCCAAAATAATCACTTTTACAAATTTTCTCATAATTATCATAGTTGCTCGTTTTTTACCATTGTTGCCTAACATCTGGTATGTTCTACTCTATCGCACTTATTACTCAATTATTTTCTTAGCTCCTCTTTTTCATCCATCTTACCACTTTCAGCGCTTGAATTCTATAAAGAATAACAGTTGTAAAGATATTAAGTTTTTTTTCTTAACAAGTTAATCTGATAATTATTTTTAAAAGATGGATATAAATAGTCGTTCCTTAATAATTCATTTTTAAGCAGCTTGTGAGTAAAAATTTTGCCTGTAGAGAATTTGAAAAATAAAAGATAATAACTTTTCTTTCAGTTTTTCCATTTTCTTCTTCAAATTCC
>Ga0316605_10000187_pt1 | contig 56189 bp, 38 predicted proteins | sample OWC_soil_day20_n_FD_207666 | JGI IMG/M metagenome (GOLD analysis project Ga0316605, IMG submission 207666) | Wetland soil microbial communities from Old Woman Creek delta, Ohio, United States - OWC_soil_day20_noCT | ecosystem: Environmental > Terrestrial > Soil > Wetlands | place: USA: Ohio...
CTGTCAGATTTCGCGCCACCGCTTCCCAATCGTGTACCAGCGCGACTTGTGCATCCAACGACTGCAATTCTTCCTCTGAAGGATGAATTTTTGTTGAAAGAAGAATTATATTATCCTGTGGAGACATATATTCAGTAATTAGTGATTAGTGATTAGTGATAAACGGTAAACAGTTCAACAGTTCAATGCTTCTACAATTAAACACTAAACATTACACACTACACATTTGATAGAATTTTCACTATAAACTATTGACTATAAACTTCTGGTAACTCGTAACTGTCCATGGATCACTGTTTACTGTTTACTGATTACTCTCTTTTCTTACTCATCCTTTAGGGGACTCTGGGGGGTTACTTCACTCATCACCCTCTTAATCACGTCCACTACTCTGTACACATCTTCGTCGGTCAGTACAGGTCCTGAAGGTAAGCACAGCCCCTGGTGAAATATACGTTCCGAAGTACCGTCGCCATAGTAAGGTGCGTCTTTAAATACAGGCTGCAAATGAAGCGGTTTCCAGAGCGGACGACTTTCGATATTCTCATCATTCAGGTTGAGATAGATATCTCTTACGCTGAGGCCACCCGTTTTTTCCGTATCCACCTGAATGCAGGTGAGCCAGTAATTCGACTGATAAGCCGCAGTCGGATTTTGATGAACGGTGATGCCGGGTACATCACTCAACAGTCGGGTGTAAAGATCGTGAATGGCGCGGCGGCGGGCTATGTGATCCTTCAGTATCAACATCTGACCCCGTCCGATACCTGCCGATATATTACTCATGCGGTAGTTGTAACCTATGCGTGAATGCTGATACCAGGGGGCATCGTCGCGTGCCTGTGTGGCGTAGAACAATGTCCGCTTGGCTGCCTCGGGAGTGCTGCACACCAGCGCGCCTCCACCCGAAGTAGTGATCATCTTATTGCCGTTGAACGACAGACAGGCAAACTGTCCAAACGTTCCACATTTGTGTCCGTTTAATTCGGAGCCCAATGCCTCGGCTGCATCTTCGAGTACAGGTATCTGGTATTCATCAGCTATATCCATTATTTCCTCCATGGCGGCAGGCATTCCGTAGAGGTGTACAGGGATGATTGCTTTCGGTTTCCTGCCGGTTACAGCTATACGGTCTTCTATGGCTTGCCGCAGCAACGCGGGCGACATGTTCCAGGTACCCCTTTCACTATCAACAAAAACGGGTTTACCACCCAGGTACATGATCGGATTGGCAGAAGCGCAGAATGTAAAACTCTGACAAATGACCTCGTCGCCGGGTTTCACACCCAGTTGTATTAATGCCAGATGGATGGCTGCTGTACCGGCACTCAAAGCCACGATGTGTTTTCCAGAATCGATAAAAGCTTCCAGGTCTTTTTCGAAACCGGTTACATTCGGTCCCAGAGGAGCCACCCAGTTGGTGTCAAAAGCTTCGCGAATAAAGTTTTGTTCATGACCGCTCATCTTCGCCAGCGACAGATTTATTCTCTTTTTCATTTAATATATATTTTAGCTGACGTTTAGCAAGTTATCAGCATTACATTATTTATTAGCGGCGGATTACAAGGGGTTAATAGTTACCTGAGTTGTTGACCGCTTGACTTTTTCATAGCACACAAAATTAATTCATCTTTTGTTCAAATCAAGACAGAATTGTAAAAAGAATAGTTGCTGTTTTATTTCGCCCCGTGGATGCGGGCTGGATTGCCGACTACCACGACGTTATCAGGGATATCTTTAGTAACAACCGATCCGGCTCCAACTATTGCCCATTTCCCAATTTTAATTCCCGGAATAACAACTGCGCCGGCTCCAATCCAGGCTCCTTCACCTAATGTAACATTTCCACATAGGGTAGCATGGGGTGAAATATGCACAAAATCCTCTATCTTACAATCGTGATCTACGGATGCACCGGTATTTATGATACAATGTTTTCCAATCACGACGTTAGATTGAATGATTGCTCCCTGCATTACCACGGACCCTTCACCGATAACTGCCTGTGGAGACAAAATAGCCGAAGGATGAACAGCAGTTTCAAATTCAACTTTCTGTAGTTTTCCAACCACCTTTCGCCTTATCTTGTTATCACCAATGCTGACAATTATCGGAGAAGGGTTCTCCAATTGGTGATATACAGGATAACCCATCAGTTCATTGATTGCCGGATTATCGTCAATCATTCCAGTTAACTGTTTTCCCTGCGATTGGATGATGTCAACTATGACTTTCGCGTGTCCGCTTGCACCGTATAAATACATTTCTTTAATTATGAGTTATGAATGATAAATGATGAATTATGAATTTCGGGTGATTAGTCTCATCTTCCATTTTCAAATTTTCAAATTCCCTTTAAAAGCCTCCATCGTGGCACTGGTATCCGAATTTATTCCTTCCTGTTTAAACACATTATAAACCGTTTTTAAAAGGATATTAATATCCAGCAAAAATGAAACATGCTCCACATACCACACATCATACTCAAACTTCTGTTCCCAACTGATGGCATTCCGTCCGTTCACCTGCGCCCAGCCGGTAATGCCTGGACGTACTTCATGACGTCTCTTCTGTTTTTGATTATACAGCGGCAGGTATTGTACCAGCAGCGGACGAGGACCTATCAGACTCATATCACCTTTCAGCACATTAATCAGTTGTGGTATTTCGTCTAATGAAGTGGAACGAACAAATCTTCCCACTGTTGTCAGTCGGGCGACATCCGGCAACAGTTTTCCATCCCTGTCTTTCTCATCGGTCATAGTTTTAAATTTAATCACACGGAATATCCGTTCATCCTTACCCGGACGTTCCTGGGTAAAGAATGCTCCCGCACCCTTATTAGCTACTGCCAGCATCAACCACAGCAGGAGAAAAACAGGACTGAGAATTATCAGACCAATCAGCGAAAGGTTAAAGTCGAGAATGCGTTTGAAGAAATGTTTGTACATGAATGGAAATGTGATGATGTGCTAATTTTAAAATTTGAGAATGTTGGATTGTTGAAGCGTTTAACTGTTGACTATAAACAATTGACTATAAACAATCTTGTAACTCGTAACTCGTAACTATTTCCTCATCATCCTCCATAGTCCTTTCAATCCTATCCAGTAACGGTAAGGATAATAACACCAGTACAATGATTGATTTTTAATTTCATAACTCGTTACCATGTATTTTTTAGAAGGAAACATCATTAAAAAAAGATACCTTACCTTCATTCCAATACCTTCCAGTTGACGTATTCCTTTCATTTTTGATGCAACGGCATAATGCTTGCCTTTAAAACCTGATAGATAACTGAGGAAAAGTTCTTCATCTGCTGGTTTCAAACAATCTCTGTAGCTGCTGACAATGTTTTCAGGCAAAGACAGCTGATAATATTTCGAAACAAGAAGCAGATAAGTAAATACAATTTCCTCACAACGATAGTTCCGGCAGCGTTCCGACAATTCCTCCCAGTTAATCTTATCGGCATGGATGTCCAACAGGTTGACAATGTCATTGAACCCGGTGAACTGTACCTGCCCCTCCTGAAAGTGCTTATGAAGATGCACACAGGTATGTATCAGAAGGTCATACAAGTCGGGTACTTTAACCTCAATGCCCTGCAATGAAACAGTTTCGGCATGTTGCCATACACTGGCCGTGTCAATTTGACAGGTTTCTTCCGGACGGTTAAGCCTTATATGCAATTCTACTGCTACACCCTGGTAGATCAATTGCGGATAATGCTCAAATCCAATGTTTTTTCTCAGAAACGCAGCCATCGGATAATCATCCGATTTAAATCCGGCGTCCTTCAGTACCTGCTGTGCCTTCTTCCCATCTTTCTCCCGGATGAGCAAATCAATATCGCAGAACTGACGCAAGGCAATATCCCCATAGAGTTTCTCGGCCAGATAAGCACCCTTCAATATAATAAAATCCACATGGTTGCTTTTCAACAAGTTTGCTGTTTTTGTGAAAACATTATACAACATCATGCCACGTGATAGGGTAATGAAATACACCTGCTTAAGCTTCTCCCGACTCCCAGCAGGTATCAGCGTGCTGTTTGTCAACTGTGGAAACTTAGAATAAAACAGCGGACCGACACCCCGTTCAATCAGATTCAGTACCGCTTCCTCCCAATCAGACACCAACGCTACCAGAGTATCCAGCTCTTCCAATTCTTCCACCGTAAGATGGATTTTAGCGGAAAGTAACATAATATGATTCTGAGGAGACATATCTTTAGTGATGAATTATGAAAGATGTGTAAAGATACAATTTATTGGGCATGAGTTTCACGAAACAAGTGCGGGACATGCGAAGCTTGAAGTTCAACTATTCAACATCCCAATCTTCCTATACTCCTCCAGCAACGCTTCCCACACCATCTTTTGTTCGTATCGGCTTTCCACCAACGCACGAGCTTTAGCTGCCATTGCAGCTGCTTTTTCAGGCTGTTCTATCCATTCTTTCATCTTATTGTACAGTGCTTCTGCATCTTTGGGTGGAATAATCTCACCATTCTCACCCGAGATAATGATTTCGTTACACCCATTGATATCGGTAACGATGGAGGGTAAGCACATGGCACCCGCCTGCATCACCACATTGGGGAAACCTTCTCGGTAACTGGGGAAAACCAACGCATCAGCAATGGCCAGATACGGACGGACATCTTTTTGAAATCCGGGAGTAATGATTGCTTGATTTTCCCTAATACATAATTCTGTTTCCGAATATAAAGGGTCTAAGTCTTTTTCTGCATCTCCTACTAAAAGCAACTTCACCCGGGGATAGATTTTATTGAGTGACGAAAAGGCACGGACCAGTTCATTTACTCCTTTGTCACGAACGAGCCGACCGACAAATACAAATACAAAATCAGAATTGTCAATATTTAGTTTCTTTCTTAAGTCGGCTTTGGTTTCCAGGCTTACCTGCCCGGGAGAGAACCAATTTGTATCAATGCCATTGGAACTGCCATTACCTATAACCCTGAGTTTAGAGGGGGAACAAAACTGATGCTGAAGTATAATAATCTTTAAACCCTGCGAATTAGGATAGACACGGGTAGCGCAGGCATACGTTACTTTCTCTACCGCATTCAGTACATTTCGTCTTAACCCCGTTGACTCCATTAAAGGCAATCCGGCAACAGTATGCAGCCTTACCGGCACCCGAGTCAACCAACCTGCAATCATTCCTAACATGCCGGCCTTTGGTGTATGAGTGTGGATAATATACGGTTTCTCCTTTTTAATCAGCAAGTACATTCTCATTAATGAAATTAAATCATTCAGTAAGCTGACCTGCCGTTTCATTTCTACCGGCACCACCCGTATTCCTTCGCTTTCGGCGACTTCGTTCAGTTCCTTACCGGGAGAAGACACTCCAACCACCTCAAAGTATTGACTAAAAAACCGGTGTTGACCCTTCAATAGGATTTTAAGGGAAACGGGAACGGTGGTGATACGTAGTAGTTTATTTTTCATTAAAAGAATTATATGGAGAAATATGAGATAACTTGATTTGTTTAATTGTTTTTCAAATTTCTAATCAACAATTCAAAATGTGATGTATATTTCGTGTAATTGAAAATTTGAGACTGATAGCAATTATCTTTCATTATTCGAATTTTCTCAAAAGGAAGTGATATTGCTTCTTTTATTCCGTTTCGTATTGATGATTCGGAAGTAGTATTAATCAGAAAACCGTTTTCTTCAATTCGTATATAATCTTGTATATTACTTGTAGAATTAGTTAATATAGGGGTACCGCAAGAAATGGATTCTACTAATTTAGTAGGAAATCCGGCATTATTGGTTAGGTTGTTGTCTCTAATAAACAAATTGAATTGAGCTTTTTTTATTTCATTCAATGATTCGACGTGAGAAATGCGACCTTTAAAAAGAACATTCTCATTAATAATTAATGGTATTTCTGTGAGGAATGAATTTTTATATTGTTGTTCAGTAATACCTATTACTGTAAATTTAAATTCCGAAAAGCCATCTTCCTTAATCTGTGCCAATATTTGAATGAGGATATCCAGTCTGTCTTTTTTACCAGCTCCGGGAGAACCAGCATATACAATATTTACTATTCCATCAGTACCTTTAGAATTTTCATTAGATTTCCATTTATCCATGCTCAAATCCACTAAAGGAGGAATTTCTATAACATTATTCATCCTCTTGGAATAGTATGTAAATAAAAAATTACTGATAGCGATCATACCATCAAGCTTTGGATGAATTATTTTCATCCTATAAGAGGTATCAAAGTTCTTTATCAAACGAAAAAATATATTACCATTTGCTTCATACCATTCAGTACAGTCTGCAATCAGGGAGATTCTTTCTTTCAATGTCCATTTTCTCAACTTATATAACGATATACCAGGAAAATTGTAGGCAATTACCATGTCTGGTTTCCTGACATTCAGAAATGGTTGATATTTTTTTATTGAAGTTAGGTATGATAGCCATTGCTTTAGATTTGCAGGGTATTCTATGTTTATATATTCAAATCCTTCAAATTTTTCTATATTATTGCAAACCGACTTATCTTTCGATAAACCAATAAAAAAAGTATCATAGTCTAAATCCCTGAAAGCCTTAGCATTTGATATTACTCTTTGTGCAGCCGCATTCTTATCAGGCAACTCAAAACCACCAATATATAATATAGATTTTTTCAATTTAAATAAATATTTTTCTCTTTATTTTTACGTCCATTTACATAATTAAAGATCATGACTTCTAAAATATTCTTTCAACGCATCATCTTTTACTTTTCCTTTCAAATGCCCTAAACCTAATGATTTCTGTTTTAATCCTTCAAGATAATCATCGACTGACTTAATAAACCGAGCTGGTACACCACCCATCACACTATTATCGGGAACATCTTTGGTAACGACTGAACCCGCAGCAATCACACAGTTATTACCGATTGTCACTCCAGGCATGATAATACTTCTAACCCCAATATAAACATCATTACCCACAGTAATTGGAGCTGTAATTTCCAAATCAGGTATAATGTTTCTATATAATAGTGTTCCTCCATCGTGAGTAACAAACATTACTTCTCTTGTAATATGCACATTATTTCCCAAAGTTATGCACCAGGGTTCTGTGCTCAACATATTATATGGATTACCATATATGCGAACATTCTTACCCATTTTGACGCCCCTCCACCGGGCATAACTCTCATGATCAAGTACAGCGTATAACTTATGAAATAAAATAATTAAAGCTTTTTTGATTATTTTCAGAATTCTCATTGCCAAAAAGTTTTAGAATTTAAAAACAATACATCAATATGGTATTGGCATATATTGCCAGAAAAATTTATATTCATCCCATGCTGTGATGGTAAAAGTGGCCAATACAATAAACAGAACGATTGTAAAAGCATATAATATTTTTCTCCTTTCGATGTCTCTGGCTGTAATGGCATCTATTATGTATGGTATCAGAATTATAATAATAATATCAAAATATTGAGCAATTCGACCCGCACTAGGATTTACCCATTGTAAAGGGAAGAAAAACAATGCCAATGCAAAAATATTATAGAACCGAAAAGCTGCCGGTTTTATTTTTATTACGTTTTTGTACATCAGCAAACTGATTACACCCAGTAAAACATGGAAAATTGTAAGTATTAATGACCCTCCACGTTCGAATTGTTCAGCAAATGCTCCAAACCTTTCTTCCATATTAGTAGCATCTACAAAAAAAACGGCTAAATCATTTTTGAGGTAAAATACGATTGGAAAACTTATCAATGTAAGCGCGAACAATTGTTTTGGCTTTTTGAAATTAGCTAAAAATGCAACTAACAGAAATACCAGCGCTGAAACATGAAACAAACCTGCAAACGCTACCAATATTACGAAGGGTAGATATTTTTTCTTTTTAATAAACTCAAAACTCCACAATATGATTGCAGTGGCTATTGTCTGACGAATACCGGTGATGGAGAAAAATCCATAAAAATAACCCATATAAACCACAAACGCAAGTACTGCATGGCGTATTTGAGATGTATTTTTCAGAATAAAATTACCCAGTGCTGTCATAAAAATAACTGCAACTAAAACCAGATAAACCTGATAACTACCGGTAAATACCTGAAAGGCCTTCAAAAAAACACGATAAAACGGGTCTTTCCCTTCATAATGAATAAAATTATCCAGAAGATTTTTCCAGGTGTCTTGCTTTACCATATCAAATATATAATAATATTGATAGGTATCAGACCCAACAGCCCAGTTACGCAATCCGGATTGTAGTATTAAGACTGAAATCACCAGATATATATACGTTCTTCTTCTTGCTTCGAACGAGCGTAGAATCTTCGTTTCAGAGAAATAAATTCCAAGGATTATAATGAAAAATATCAGGAGTAGTTTTGCCATTTTCTTATATGATAATCATTTAATCTGCCAATACCCTGAAGTATTCATCAAAGGTTCCGATATCCTGCCAACTATTTTCGGGAATTGGGAATACACCAACTTTAAGCTTATTCTCTACAATTTTATTGATTAATTCGGTAATGTGAAAAAATTCATTATCAGGAATATATTGCAAAACTTCCGGCTCCAGTATATACATTCCGGTGTTTATCTGCATGATATACTCAGGCTTTTCATCCAGACTTAGCAGTTTTCCATTCTCCCCTGTTTGAATTGTCCCATAGGGTATTTTATAATTTTTCAATGCCGAAACTATCGTAATCAGGTTTTTACTACTCACATGATAATTGTAAATTTCTTCCAGCTCCTGATCGATTAAAATATCGCAATTCGTAACAAAGAATGTTGAGTTTATCTTATCCTTTAACAGATACATGGAACCCGCTGTACCCAATGGTTTTTCTTCTTCGAAGTATTGTATTCTGTAATCAGAGTTCTTCACATTATCAAGATAAAACCGCATCAGTTCTGATTTATAGTTGACAGAAATATAAAAATCTTTACATCCAACCAGTGCAAATTTATCCATAATATCTTCAATGATCGTTTTTTCCTTAATCGGCAGTAAGGGTTTGGGCAGTACATTGGTTAATGGCTTTAACCGGGTTCCCTGTCCTCCGGCCATAATCACCACCGGAATATTGAGCGAAACATCTTTTCTTTTCATTCTTGCGCCAAACACATCTTCCCAATACCATAAATCAACCAGATTACTTTTTTCGTCGAGTATTGGCATGTATTCTGTTCGTTGCTCAAGCATTTTGCTTTTAATATATTCAGTAGTATCAGATATCCGGCAGACAGTAATATTTGTTCTTAATACTGACCGGACGGGTTCGATTAATGCGTATTGATTAAGAATTGCCCGTTGAATATCTCCAATACTTAAAACACTTAGAAACCGCTCATCGTCAACGACTATGAGGAGTTTGCGTTTAATTTCGTTCATCCTGTTCAGTGCAACTAAAATAGAAGCATTTGATGGAATGAATATCAGATCGGAAAAATTAATTTTTTTCATTTTCTAACTCTATTATTTCAGTATAAAAACGGATAAAATTATCATATACAATATTATTATCAAGCGTCCGGCAGGCCATTTCATAAGCGTTGCTTACCAATCTTGTCGTCCGCTCTTCATCATTCATCACTAATACTATTTTGTCAACAAGATCGGCTATGTTTCTGCTCTCGGCTAATGTGATACATTCTTTTTCTTCGTTGAACGAAGGGATTCCACCAACATTATATGCTACTACAGGCAATTTCATATACATGGCTTCACGTATAGTACCGGGAGTCCCGTCAAAATAACTGGGCAATACATAAATTTTAGCTTGTACAGCCAGATTAAACACATCTTTTTGTGCTGGTTGAAATCCGGCAAACTCAATATTTTCCTCTAAATTCAGTGACTTCACCTGTTGCTTTAGGGTATTGAGATAGCTTTCAGTAGCACCGCCAATGATTATAGCTTTAACACCTCCGACACTGTCTTTTAACTTATGTACCGCTTCTATAAAATCCTCAACTCCCTTATTTCTGGTAACTCTCGCATAGAAAACCAGATCATATTTTTTATCGGGATAGTCATCTGATTGTACTGTTGGCACTGTAGTTGGAAAATTCGATTGAAACTTGATAGAAGTGGGATTGATTTCATTTAATGCTTGTAATGAGTCGCTCGAAGTATAAGAAATGTACTTTGCCTGTTGATTAATCTTTTTCTCAAACCTTACTCTGTTCCAACGAATATATTTGCTAATTAAATTGGCAGGTCGAGTTGAAAGATGAACAAAACCCTGTAAAGAAACGAGTATCGGGTAACGTGTATATAAATCCATTAACGCTGCGGAATAATGTGGATTCTCGGATCCAAACAAATGTATGAGATCGGGTTTTACCTTGTCAATAATACTTCTAATTGATTTGCGGGGTATACTATAATTATAAGTCAGATTATAAGCCACTTTTGGCAAATAATCTGGTTTGTATTTAAATAGATAAACATGAATATTATCTATACATAAATCTTTTGCTGTGTTGGTATAATAGTTCGGAGAAACAATAACAATCTCTACATCATGCCTGTTTCTGAACAGTTCAATCAATTCACTTATCCAGGGAGCCACCATGGGCTGGTTATTTATGCCCAGCATTTCTGCAACCTCCTTGTTCGCAAAAGGACACAACCAAACTACCTTATATTTTTTCATGAATATTGATCAGAGATTTTCGCTTAAATTATTGTTGTGAGAATATGTGTTAATTCGAATTAGCTAAATCTTTTATTACTTTAAAAACCAACGAACTAATCTTTACGATTCCATCCACATTGATCGTAGTCCACTTATCTAATTGAGTATGTTTTAATGTTTCATCTGTAGCAGAGCGGGTAATAAAGCCTAAAGCAGGGGTCCAGCTATAGAAAGGAACATGATCTGATGTACCACCAGCAATAAACGTATTTGTACTTAATTCAATTTTTAATCCATCTGAATTAGAATTCAGAATAGTTTGCTTTATAGGTTCTGACAAAACATTTCCATATACAAATAGTTTATTATCTTTCATTATACCAACACTATCGAAATTAAAGACTCCTTTAATTTTTTTCTTATCTTTAATATTTGAACGAATAAATTCGTTTATTCCCATCAATCCAAATTCTTCTGCTCCGGTAAAAATAAACAGAATGGACCTTTTCGAATCTATTTCTTTAAATCGCTTGGATAATAAGGCTACTTCCGAGACACCACTTGCGTTATCATCGGCTCCGTAACAAATCTGATTAGATGCAGTTTTCCCGTATGCATCATAATGAGCACACACTATTATATATTCATCTTTCAGCAGACTATCCCGACCTTCTTTCAAACCAACTATATTGAAAGTATTAACATTATTTCTGTAGTCCAGGCTACTGCCGGAAGTAACAAATGGAATATGATATACCGAATCGCTCTTCACCAATGGAATGAGATGGTTTTTCATAAAGATTTCACTCAGGAAAGCAACACAAAGTGTGTCACTTTTGGTACCCGGAAAACGTCCTCCCACTTCATCACTCGAAATATACTTCCCTATGTTGTCAACATATTCATAATCAGTACCCGATGCAAAAATCCGTGTGGTATCTGAAATATATTCTGCACTGCAATTACTTACACGTGCCCTGAAAAAGCCCGTTTTTTTTATTATCGTTTTTAATTGGAGGGATGATTCATTTGGAATATTAATCCATCTTTCACCATCGCTCGAGAACTGCCATTCAATTTTGCCTTCTTTATACCCTTCAAGACTAATCTCTATACTGTCACCAACTTCATGTATATGTTGTGCTCTTATAGCAAAACTATGAATTAAAGCGATTGATAAAAAAAATAATTTAATTAAATTGCATTCTTTCATATTCTCAATTTTGCGCTGTTTTTCATTCCATCACTCTCAATTTGAATCACATAGATACCCTTTGAAAACAAATTATGATTGATTTCGAAAATTTCAGAATTATTAAATTGATTGTATACAATTTGACCGGACATATCATAAATGACTGTCCTATATTCTTTACCACAATATCCCAGAAAAATAACAAAAGATTTTTTAAGTGAATAATTACTACGAATCAATATCTCGTTATAATCTGTCCTGTTTTTTTCAACCCATAAAGTTGGAGAAATTTTATTTGAAACCACCTCAACTTTCTCTGACTTTTTTGTTATTTCATTTCTGATTTCTCCATTTGCTTTAATCTGGTAAAATAAGTAGTCTGTAGTTCTTTGAACTTCATAAGATGTATTATTAATACTATCAATAATTTCCATTTGACTTTCAGAAGCACCACTTAAAACGTAATATTTTTTTACATTCATTCCTCTATAAGGAATCCACACTAATCTTTTGTTATTATCTGTTTTCTCGATCATTAAACAAATTGGTTGTATAATAGAATCAGCAAAAACTTCTTTTCCACATGGATCAACAAATGAAATCCGGTAGTCATATATATTGTTTTCAACATATTGAGTGATATTATCCGTGAATGAAGGAACTTCTACGTAGTTGACTCTCCCTACACAAAACCAGTCAGATTTAGATTTAGAATTAGAAATGTTATTACGGTAAATATTATAATACTCAATTGAAACATTGGGTTGCTTATACCAGGTTATTGTATTGGCATTGTCGATTGATGTTCCAACTACTTGTGTAAGCATGATCGGTTTATCCAGCTGAATTACTTTCTGTGAATACTTATTATAGAATAAAGTTATGGGTGATTTTGCATTTATTTGAAATAAAACCAATGTCAAAAACACAAACGTGAAAATATATTTTAGAATTCTTGATTTCATGCACTTGTATTTTGGATATTCTTATATTATAATACTCTTTTCATTCCTTATAAAACCTCATTATTTATAACTTCCAGATCTCTTGAGATAGCAAAGCAAAATCTTAATTCAATATATGGAAAAAATCAATATCATGTTTCTAAATAACATCTTCTCTGTCCTCGACATACTCATCATTATGTAGAATTAATTCAAAACCATTTTCAACTCCTATACATAAAACTCTTAGATTCTCAATTTATAACATAATCAAATTTATATCTCTTTCAATTGCCAATATTATTAACCCGTATTATATTCTAATGTTATTCAATTCAATATCTTTCATCCTTTTAGCAGGATTTCCAACATATACTCCAACGGGGTCAGTGGATCTTACTACATTACTTGCAGAGCCTATAATATTTTTTTCAGCTATAGTAATGCCATTCTTTATTGTAGAATTCATACCTAAAAAACAATTATTTCTAATAATTGAAAAACCACCAACAGCAATACAAATTGATAAATAACAATATTTTTCAATTTTCACACTATGACCTATTGAAGTGTTTGGGAAAATAATTGTTCCGGCTTCAATAACTGTTCCTGGTTTAATTGATACAAATTCACAGATAAAACAACCATCTCCAATTATTACATTTTGACCTATAAATGCATGTTTAGAAATATATGTGAGCAGTTTAAATCCCTTCTGAATTACTTCATTAGAAACATTTTCCCTAATGCTATTCATTTTAGAATAACCAATTGCAACAAATACTTTTATTTCCTCATTTCTAAAATGAACATTAATATCTTGAAAAGGATATACAGGTAACCCAAGACAATTATTCTGAGTAAATCTCTCTTTGTCAACGGTAAAAGCTAGCACCTTATAACGATCATCTGACTCTAACTGATAATATACCTGTTCAGCAAAATCCGAATCACCATATATAACAATTTTCTCTACTTTTGTTGTCATTTCCTTAGTATCAATTTATTTTGATTATTTCTTTGCAATATCTTTTAAAATGAGTAAAACCCGATAACAAGTGTTCTCTTGTTTCAGCCTGAAAAACACCATATCCATATCTGTTCAGGCTACTAGTTATTTTATTTACTCGATCACCTGGATTTAAGCTGAAGTACCATTGTTGTAATCCCGACATATTATTCAAAGTCTCAAATCCGTTGATTGTACTGATTATTCCCTCCGGTAATTCAAGATATTTTATCCCACTTGATTTTTTGAGTTTAGCGTCAAAACAATTTTTTTGTAATGAATGATTTGTGGCGATGTCAATTAAAATATCCTCCATATTTATTCCGGTGGATAAAGGTACTAAGGTGGATGATATAAAATCACCACCCAATCTGGGACTTGTTTCAATCACATAAATTTCTTTTGAATTGATCTTTATTTCGGTGTGTGAGGCACAGTTAGAAAAGTCCAACGTTTTTGCAATTTTTGAAATCAGTTCCAGTATTTCTACTTGTTGATCAGGCGTGACATCGGCCGGTTGTATATGACCAAGTTCTACATTATAGGGAAAAGCAGTTGTTATTTTTTCAGTAAACTGTATAACATGAGTATTTCCGTCGTAATGCAAACTTTCTATGCTGTACTCCTTACCTTCAATAAACTCTTCTATCAACACATTTCCCTTGCGGGTGTATTGTAACGCTTCCTGAACAGCGATTTCAACTTCGTTGGCATTTTTACAGGAAATCACTCCCCTGCTTCCGGAATTATCCCGGGGTTTTACAATCACAGGGTAATCAATCTCGATATCGCCCAGTTCACTTAAATTCGTTAGCAAAAATCCTTTTGCACAAGGGATCTCCGCCTCCTGAAATTTTTGTTTCATCAACAATTTATCCGTAGACCATTCAGCAGTTTCGACTGAAAAGAAAGGCAATTGCAATTTTTCAGCTACCCGTGCCATCATTACCAATGGTTTGTCGGTTGCAGCAGTAATTATCCCTTTGATCTGATGTCGCTCAGCCACTTCAATGGTCTTTTCAAAATCTTGTCCACCTACAATTTCAAAAGCATCTACAAGGTCTCTGCAAGTTGCATTTGCTGAAGGGTCTATACCAACAGTGAACAATCCTTTTAATTTACACCGTTCAATAATTGATTTCTGCAATGGCCCAACCCCAAAAATCAAGATTGCTTCTTTATCCATTGATTGCATTATCTAACGTTTCTACTATAAAATCAATTTGTTCATTAGTTAATGCAGCATACATGGGCAATGTAATTTCGTTATCAGTTACATAGTCGGTTTGAGGCAACTCAGCAACGTAATCCTTGTATATAGAGAAATTATGAATGGCGGGATAATGTACACTTGTCTGAATACCTGCTGCATGTATTTTATCACGAATTTTATCACGCTTTTCAGCAGTTGAGTTTGTCAGTACTACGGGCATTATGTAATTGGATACGAATTCTGTATTGTCAGCAAAGGGAATAACTATACCTTTAACTTTAGAAAGCTGCTCCACATACCTATTTCGCACCATAATACGTTTTTCCATATCTTTTTGTAGTTTATTCATTTGTACTACTGCAATGGAAGCACGGATATCGTCCATTCTGAAATTATAACCCAAATCCACAATGTCATAGGCTGTGGCGTGTCCGCTTGCCCGTTGGTACGACATAGTGGTCATACCGTGCGAACGCAACAGTCGGGCTCTTTTAGCTAAATCTTCGTTGTTTGTAATCAGCATACCACCTTCACCTGTACTGATATTTTTGTTGGAGAAGAAGCTGAAACATCCCACATCTCCAATTGTTCCCAGTTTTTTACCTTTATATTCCGATAATGGTCCGTGACAAGCATCTTCAATTACCTTTAAATTGTGCTTCTTAGCTATAAACATTATTTCATCCATCCTGGCAGGGAAACCTGCCATGTGAACAACAATAATGGCTTTTGTTTTAGAGGTAATTTTCCTTTCAATATCAACCGGATCAATGTTAATATGTTCCGGGCCTACAATGTCACAGAATACGGGAGTTGCACCTACATACCTGATACAGTTCACTGAAGCTGCAAAAGTAAGTGAAGGACAAATAACTTCATCACCGGGCTGAATGCCGCAAAGAATACAAGCCAGATGCAATGCATCCGTACAGTTGGACAAACTTACAGCATAGCCCACATGAAACATATCAACGAATTGCTGCTCCAGTTCTTCACATTTCGGTCCAGTTGAAATCCACTTTGAACGGATTGTTTCAGTTACTGCTTGAATTTCTTCTTCCCCAAAGTTGAGTTGAAATAATGGTATTTTATATTCCATTGTTATGTATTTATACGTTATAGATATCTGTTTTATATTTTTTTAGATTTTCTTTGTTCAAAAACCATTTAATAGTTTCCTGAAGTCCTTCCTCTATCGAATAGTTTGGTGAAAATCCTGTTAATGTTTTGATTTTTGTATTGTCACCCCAAAGTCGGAACACTTCTGAGTTTTTGGGACGCAGTCGTTGTTCATCTTCAATAAATTTTACATCAGACTGCATGATTTTTGCTATCAACTCCAACGTGTCACGCATGGATATTTCGTAATTGCTTGCAATATTCACTTCCTGGCCAATGGCTGCATCACATTTCGACAATACAATAAAGCCGTTACATGTATCCTTCACATAATTAAAATCTCGGGTTGGTGTCAGATCTCCCAGTTTGATTTCTTTTGCTCCATTTGCAATCTGAGAAATAATAGTAGGGATAATGGCGCGGGCAGACTGGCGCGGGCCATAAGTATTAAACGGGCGAACAATGACCACCGGTAATTCAAAAGCATTATAAAAACTCATGGCAATGGCATCTGCTCCGATTTTAGTAGCAGAATAAGGAGATTGTGGTTGTTTGGGATGCTTTTCATCAATGGGAACATATTGTGCTGTTCCATATACTTCGGATGTTGAAGTTACCAACACTCTTTTTACACCATTCTCTTTAGCAGCCTGACACATATTCAATGTCCCTTTAATATTGGTATCTACATAACTATCGGGAGCAACATACGAATAAGGTATAGCAATTAATGCGGCCAAATGGAAAATAATTTCTATGTCTTTGGTAATATGTTTACAAAAATGCGGGTCACGCACATCGCCTGTTACTACTTCTAAATTGCTATTCTTGATCCCTTCGAGCCAACCCCAATCGTTGAAAGAATTATAATAAGATAATGCTCTTACACTATATCCTTGTTCTAAAAGCATTTCGGTAAGATGTGATCCGATAAAACCGTCGGCACCGGTAATTAATACTTTTGTCATATATAAATTGATTTAAACTTTATACGTTCTTGGGAATAAATAATCTTTGAAAAAAGTTTCTTGTTTTTTTTAAAAATACGTCTGGATTATTTATTGCTTTCTTTATAATAGAGACATTGAACTGTTTTCTTAATGAATTTAAAACAGATTGATCTGGCTTTAATTCAACAGGGAAATCAACCTTCAGAGTACCATCTGAAATTGATTGATTCAAATATATTTTTCTAACTTTTTTGTTGTTTCCTCCATGAATTCCGGATCCATCATGTCCATTATTTATAACGTGGCTAACAACTGGAAAAACCGAATACATGTTATTTCTTACCTGATGATAACATACAAATGTGTCGCCTGTAATATAACCGGTCTCAACAATTCTGTTTAATCCTTTTATCAAATTCTTGCTTAATAGTTTATTTGGTTTTTTTTTATTATTCAGAAAAATTTTCAGTTCTTCGACATCCCAGCTAATATTCCCCCATCGATCTTTCCAAGTGCCATAACCCCACGCAGAAAAACCCTGAAATAAATAAACATCATGGTCATAACTATCTGGTAACGTAACAGGATACTGGTAACCATTTATAGATAAAATATCTTTTCTATCCTTATATACTTCTAGCCCCTTATTTATATAATCGAGAAAATCTGGTGAAAAAACATTGTCATCCTCTGAGAAAATAAATCTATCTGATCTTTCCAACACATATTCAACAGATTTGAAAAAATTATCAATAACACCATAATTTTTTTCACGTGCTATAACATTAACTGTTTTAAAACCTTTAATAGATGGAAGGTAAGATTTGATGAGGTCGTAACCATCCCAATGAGATTCTTTTGAAGGATAATCAAGAAAAATATAAAGATCAGTTTTATCTGCAAAAGTACAAGCTGCAAGAGATTCAACACATCTTTTAAAATGAATGTGACGATTTAAAGTTGGAATTAATATCGGAGCAATATCTTTCATATTATAATCTGACTTTTATCAGGTTTTTTATGATTTGATTAATCATGTTTTTTTCGTTTTTTTCTATGCCGACAATATAAATGACAAAAAATAACCAGCAAATTGAGAAAAAAGAAAAAATGAGAAAACGTGCAAGTCCTGGATTAAACAGGTTCCGCAATAAGAATAAAGGTAAAACCAAAAGTGTAACATAAAATATTTTCAAATAAGATGTCCTCAAAAAATATTTCACATCAAAATCAATTATTTTTTTTAACAATATCTGCCTTAGAATGACATTTAACAATGCCATTGAAACAAATGCAACAAGTAAATATGAAGGTGAATAACCTGCTCTGAAGAAAAAATAGGCAATGGGTAAACTAAGTAACGAGGTAGTACTAAGAATAATTTGAAAATATTTAATTTTACCTATTGCTTGTGTTAGTGCCGGAATACCCCCGCCCAAACTATCAATTAACGCATTTATTATCATCAATTTACAAAATATAATTGTGTATGGTGGAATTGCCCCTATCCACAATTTTATTAAGTATTCTGTTTCAAGTAATATTGGAACTGCCGGTATTAACATGAGAAAGCAGGTATATTTCGATGTATATGCAACTAATCTGACTGATCTTTCAGTATTTCCACTACTAAAGCTTTTTGTTATTTGCGGAACAACTGCTTGCCCCAGATTAGAGGCAATCATACGAACTAAACTATCCAATTGCCGTGCAACTCCATACGCGGCATTTGTTATTGTACCAAAAAATGAGTTAATAATGAGGGCAGAACCTTGCGTTTTACCAACGCTTGCTGCTGCGCCAAACATAATCCATCCTGAAAAGCCAATCATTTCCTTGTATTTTGTTTTATCCTTTTGAAACTTCCATTTTGTAATCTCTTTATTCGTTTTCTTGCCGTAAATAATGAAAAGTGCGGCAGGTACAATGCTGACAAGCATCATCAAAAAAGCATAGATTCTTAATTTATTACCTGTATAAATAAAAACAATTAGTGCAACTGTTAATACTAAAAAAGCTCTGATTACTTCAATAGTAGCTTGAACCATAAATTTTTCCTTTGCTGTTACTAAACCCTGAAATGGAATACTTACTATTGAGAAAAGAATGCCATAAGTAGAAAATCGTAACACAAATAAAGCATCGTATAATTTCCCGGGGTCTATATTCAAATAATTATTGACATAAAATACACCTAAAGTTTCTGTCATTACTATCACAACAGCTGCCATAAGCAGGTGAATTACAAGACTTATATTAAAAACTTTATTAATCCCTTCGGGATTATTCTGTCCCATCTCGTAGGCTATAAAACGAAAAGTAGTTGAAATCATAATGGTATTTAAAAAAGCCATCATAACTACAATACCTCCCACAACATTGTATAGCCCAAAATCAGAAGCCCCTAATCCCTTAACTAATAATCTGGTTGTAAAAAGGCCAAAAAGAGAAGTGACGATTAATCTGATAAAGAGTATTGCACTGTTTTTAAAAATAAGTGTATTTTCTTTCAAATGATTTAATTATGGTTTGTTTATAAATTCTCCTTCATTTATCAAAACATCATAGAATTATCAAAGCACAAAAAATTAAATTTTGATTAATGATAGTAGATTTCTTGATCTATCTTTTATCCTTTTTGCTGGCACACCAACATATACGCCCCATTCATCCAGTGATTTATTTACTAAAGACATTGAACCAACAGCAACCCCTTCTTCAATCTTTAAATTTGGTAGAATAACACAAGAGGCCCCAATTTGTGAATATTTTTTAATAAGCACTTCTCCACCTTTGACGTTGGTAAGTTTTTCGTCAACCATCGGCCCGATAAGAAAGTTACCCGAAAAATCATCGGTTGCTGAAAAAACTGTACATCTTGGAGATAAACCTGTATAATCCTCCATTACAATACTTTGAGATCCATATAATGCGCAGAAGGCAGAAATATGAATATGTGATCCCAAAGTAATTAAACCAGATAAAATACAGTAATCATCTATACGAACATTATCACCGACTTTAATCTTCGAAGGAGAATATATACTAGTTTTCCTACTTATTAAGACATTATTTCCTACTTCATTAAGGCCTAAATCTGACAACTCTTCTTTTGTGTAAAACGAATTCATACTTTTTTTATCAAGCTTGCTATAAATAGTAATTCGGGTTCAGTAATCTCATGATGAATCGGCAAACAAATCACGGTATCGGCTATTCTGTTTGCTACAGGCAAGTTTTCTTTATTTGCTGAAGGCAATCCACGGTACGTGGAAAAATCACTGATTAAGGGATAGAAGTACCGTCGACCGAAAATATTGTTTGCTTTCAGTTTCTCATATAATTCATCGCGGGTAAGTCCGTATTTCGCAGTATCAATCAGGATAGGGAAATAGGAATAGTTATGCTTAACATTTTCAATATCTTCCAGAAAAGAAATTCCGGGAATATCGTTTAATCCCTCTCTGTATTGCTGTGCCACTTTTTTTCGTTTGGCAATTGCATCGTCCACATAGTTCAACGCTAACAAACCGTAAGCTGCTCTTACTTCATCCATTTTACCGTTGATGCCAGGCGCCACTACTGTAGTTTCGCCTGCAAATCCAAAATTTTTCAGATAGTCAATCCGTTTTTTCGTTTCTGCATCGTGACAAATCAATGCGCCTCCTTCTATAGTATTATAGGTTTTAGTGGCATGAAAACTCAGGGTGGCTAAGTCACCTTCATTGAGTACGGACTTACCATTTACCTCTACTCCAAAAGCATGAGCTGCATCGTATATCACTTTCAATCCGTATGTATCCGCTATTTTCTTGATTTTCCCGGTATCACATGGATTCCCATATACATGCACCGGCATTATAGCGGTAGTTTTGGGTGTGATGGCTGCTTCAATCTTATCCGGATCAAGATTCCCTGTTCTCGGGTCAATGTCCACAAAAACCGGTTTAATGTCGTTCCACCACAAGGAATGCGTAGTTGCGACAAAACTGTAGGGTGTGGTAATCACTTCTCCGGTAATCCGCAATGCCTGCAAAGCCACCATAATTGGCAATGTGCCGTTGGTAAACAGACTTAAATAAGGAACTTTCAGGTATTCACACAATGCTTTCTCCAGCTCCTGATGGTAATGTCCGTTATTAGTAATCCATTTTCGTTTCCAGATATCTTCCAGGTATTTGGTGAATTCCTCTAAAGGGGGAAGAAGGGGTTGAGTGACGAATATGGGGTTATCTATTTTATTCATTTATATTTTATTCAATTTTCTTACATTTATAGCTTAGCATCTATTAATTCTTCTTTCATCACTTCTTTCATCACCCCTTTCACATCATACACCACACTTTTTCCGTTGATGAAGGAGGAGATATCGAGGGTTTCAAATTCTTTATGAGCAACAGCCATCACAATTCCGTCGAACTTACGATTTGGCAGTTCGTTTTGCATATCTACGTCATATTCGTGCTTTGCAATGGCGGGATTAGCCCAGGGGTCGTAGATGCATACATTAGCATTATAATCCTGCAGGGTACGCACAATGTCAATAACTTTGGTATTGCGCACGTCGGGGCAGTTTTCCTTAAAGGTAAAACCAAGCACTAAGATATCGGAGCCAAGCACCTGAATGCCTTTTTTCAGCATCAGTTTTATTACTTTTTCAGCTACGTACTCGCCCATGCTGTCGTTCATGCGGCGTCCGGCCAGAATAATTTCGGGGTTGTACCCGTATTCCTGCGCTTTCTGAGCCAGGTAAAACGGATCTACGCCGATGCAGTGTCCGCCCACCAGTCCGGGCTTAAAGGGGAGGAAATTCCATTTGGTTCCTGCTGCTTCGAGCACGGCTTGAGTATCAATGCCCATCAGGTTAAAAATCTTAGCCAGCTCGTTTACAAAAGCAATGTTGATATCGCGCTGCGAGTTCTCAATAACCTTGGCAGCTTCAGCTACTCGTATGGTAGGTGCCAGGTGTGTTCCGGCAGAGATAACGGAAGCATAGACTTCGTTCACTATCCGTCCTGCTTCGGGTGTAGAACCGGAAGTTACTTTTTTAATTTTATCCACGGTATGCTCCTTGTCACCCGGATTAATACGTTCAGGGCTGTAACCGGCAAAGAAATCCTGGTTGAGTTTCAGACCACTCATCCGTTCCACCACCGGAAGACAATCCTCTTCGGTAGCTCCGGGATAAACAGTGGATTCGTACACCACAATATCGCCGCGTGAAATTACTTTGCCAACTGTTTCACTGGCTTTAATCAGCGGCGTGAGGTCGGGGCGGTTGTTCTTATCCACCGGAGTGGGTACAGCTATTACATAAAAGTTGCAGTCGCGAATATCGTCCAGATTGGCCGAGCAGACAAACCCGTTGGCTATGGCTGCCTGCAGCAGTTTATCCTCCACCTCCAGCGTGGCATCGTGTCCTTCCATCAACGCCTTCACGCGCGCGGCATTTACATCAAAACCGATTGTTTTATATTTTGTAGAGAATAGCCGGGCCAGCGGAAGACCCACGTAGCCTAAGCCGATAACGGCGATTCTTATTTCTTGTAATCGTTCTGTTATATTCATATCATTATTATAAATTATCCCAATACCATTTCACCGCATCCCTTAATCCATCTTTCATACTAAATTTCGGATTGTAACCAAGTAACAGTTTTGCTTTATCAATACTTGCTAACGAGTGGGGAATATCTCCGGCGCGATTTGGTCCATAAAGAACATCTACATCGTTTATTGTATTATCAAATTCTGTGAGAAACTCTTTGAGGTATTGTACAAGCATATTCAACGTGGTGCGTTCACCAAAAGCTGTGTTGTAAACCTGGTTGACTGCCTGCGGGTTATCGGTAGTCATTGCCAGCAAGTTCATCTTGATCACATTGTCGATATAGGTAAAATCACGGGAATATTCACCGTCGCCATTTATAGTAACAGGTTCATGTGCCATCAGTTTCTTCACAAACAACGGGATAACTGCAGCATAAGCTCCATTCGGATCCTGTTTCCGTCCGAACACATTGAAATAGCGCAGTCCAATACATTCCGTTCCGTAGGTACGCGCGAATACATCGGCATAAAGTTCGTTTACATACTTTGTAATAGCATAGGGTGAGAGCGGTTTCCCGATCACCTCTTCCACTTTAGGCAATGAAGCAGAATCTCCATAAGTCGAAGAACTGGCTGCATATATAAAACGTTTCACCCCCGCGTCACGGGCTGCCACCAGCATATTCAGAAATCCACCGATATTTACTTCGTTGGTCGTAACGGGATCGTTGATAGAGCGTGGCACAGAGCCCAGTGCCGCTTCATGGAATACATATTCTACTCCTTCCACTGCCCGTTGGCAATCTTCCATTTTCCTTATATCACCGGTGATAAGTTGAAATTGTTCAGGAAAGCCATCTAACAATGTCTGAATATTCTCCATTTTTCCTGTCGCGAAATTATCCAGACACCTGACATAGTGCCCGTCATTCAGCAAAGCTTCGCATAAGTTGGAGCCAATAAAGCCTGCCCCCCCGGTTACTAAAATCTTCATATATTATTTATTCAGCTTTCAGCCGTTAATGTTTTTTTGTCGATAGTTGAGTAGTGTTTGACAATTCACAACTCATAACTCATAATTTATAATTAAAAATCAGCCCACTCGACTTTCGTACACAGCTACTTTTATATTTTTCCCGATAAAAACGGGAGTTTCCGTGCTGTTATAGTTCTTTAACATTCTTACAGGGCCATTTTTCACTCAGTGATTTTTGTTTCTGTAAAGTTACAAGCACATTTTTCAATCACTGACATTTGCTTCTGTAATGTTACAAATGCATTTTTCACTAACTGATTTAGCCTCCCTGCCCTCCTCTGGAGGGTTCCGGCGGAGTGCAACTAACTTTCGGCAAGTGTCCAAAGTTACAGGGAGTGAGTGCGTATTACTTTAAGTAAGTATAGAAAGTTACCGGGAGTGAGTCCGCACTACTTTCATTAATTGTATAAAGTACCACGGAGTGAGTCCGCATTACTTTCAGTAAGTATAGAAAGTACCACGGAGTGAGTGCGCATTACTTTCAGTAAGTATAGAAAGTAACAGGGAGCAAGTGCTACTAACTTTCGGTACTTTACCAAAATAAGGTAATAAGGTCCTGACTGTGTGTTGTTAACCGTTCTACTAAGGTCGAAGAGAAATACATGAATAAGGTTTTTATCCGATTTTCTTTCCGCATAGTGAGGGCGCGACTTAGAGTCGCACTCTCACTAAAAAACGTTGCAACCGTCGTAATAAAAAACTTATGCATACTAAGCCAGTCGTCGACGGGTTATGAATAATGAGTGACCCTGCCATCCCGAACGCAGCGAGGGATCAGATTTGTAGCAGCTACCAGAAGCATTTAATCTGATTTGACGAATTGATTAATATGTTACGGTGCGCTGCACCTTAAATTCCGGGGGTTGATACCTTGCTACAAATAGTACGGTGCGCTGCACCTTTCAGACACCAGAACTCAGGACTGGTTACTGGTTACTAGTTACTAGTTATTGGTTACTCCCCCAGTCTCCACGTCTCAAAGTCCTGGCTCTCACCACTCATCACTGATTACTAATCACCAATCACTAGTCACTAATCACCAGTCACTAATCACTAATCACCAATAACCAATAACCAGTCACCAACAACCGGGCTTTCAGCCCTACAGTCTTCCATCCACCCATCTTCTGTCCACCACCGCTTTCGCGTCAAAAACTACAGCTCCCGAAGTATGGTATTTCTCAAAATCAAACGATTTGAATTCGTCGTGTGCCACAGCCAGGAGGATGGCTCCCCACCCCCCTGAAGGCGGTGTAAGATCGGGTAACAGCCGGATGCCAAATTCATCGTAGACCTCTTCGGGAGATGCCCACGGGTCGTAAATATCTACTTTTGCACCAAATTCGCAGAGTTCAGTGTAGATGTCAATCACCTTCGTGTTGCGGATATCGGGACAGTTTTCCTTAAAGGTTACACCCAGAATGAGGATGTTGCTGTCCTTGATTTTGTGATCCTTCTGTATCATCAGCTTCATCACCTTGGCGGCAATAAAGGGAGCAATGCTGTTGTTCACATGCCGTCCACTGAGAATAACCTGCGGAATATATCCCAGCGATTCTGCTTTTTTGGCCAGGTAATACGGATCCACGCTGATGCAGTGTCCGCCTACCAGTCCGGGGCGGTATTTCAGGAAGTTCCATTTCGTTCCCGCCGCGTCAATCACATCGTTGGTATCAATACCCACTTTGTCGAAGATAAGGGCCAGCTCGTTCATAAACGAGATATTGACATCGCGCTGCGAATTTTCAATGATCTTCGAAGCTTCCGCCACCTTGATATTGGGAGCTTTGTGCGTTCCGGCCGTAATGATGGATGCATAGAGCGCGTCCACACGGTCGGCTATTTCGGGAGTGGAACCGGAGGTTACCTTTTTGATGGTAGTGAGGGTATTCACCTTGTCGCCGGGGTTAATGCGTTCGGGGCTGTAACCCGCGAAGAAATCGACGTTAAAGGTCAGTCCCGATACCTGAGCGATATGTGGCACACAGTCCTCTTCGGTGCAGCCCGGATAGGTTGTTGATTCATAAATCACGATATCACCTTTACTGATAACTTTTCCCAGCATCCTCGAAGCGCCCACCAGCGGCCGGAGGTCGGGATTGTTGAAATGATCGATGGGAGTAGGAACCGTAACGATATAGATGTTGCAGGGCTTCAGGTCTTCCACATCGGAGGAGTAGCTCAGACCGGTTGTTTCGCTCATTTCGTTTTCCTGCATACATTTCACCATGGCATCGATATCTGCTTCCAGCGTATGATCTTTCCCCTGCTTCAGTTCCTGTACCCGTGCCTGATTAATATCAAAACCCAGCACTTTATATTTTTTCGAAAACTCAATGGCCAGTGGCAATCCCACGTAACCAAGGCCGATAATGGCAATACGTGTTTGAGACGGAGAGACTTGGGGACGGAGAGACTCGGAGACGGAGAGACTCGGAGACGGGGAGACAAAGTGACTTGGGGACGGGGAGATCTGGTTATTTGGCGACATATTTTTAATTTTATGTTTTTTTGTATAGTTCTTATAAAGATATTTACAGTGTCCATTTCTTGGGATCGTTAGCCATATTCACTAACATGCCCAGAATATTATTGTATTTTTCGTACAAGTTTTCAAATAATTCATCAGAGATATATTTACAAGCGAGAACATATTCAAGCCATACCTGTGTTTCGGCGGCTTCTCCTTCACATTCATTCAGTTTTGAAATAAATGCTTTTTCATATCTTCTTTTTCTCCAGGCTTCGGCTAAGTTACCCGAAACAGAACGGGAAGAACGTCTTATTTGATCAGTCAGAGAATAAGTTTCTTCTTTAGGAAAATGTTTTGAAAGATTATAAACCTCCATCCCGGCTTCGAACGAAAGGAGGTAAACCCTTAAATCCTTGTGCGTTTTAATATTTCCCATATTATATTATTCTTTTTACCTTCTCATATTCACTCAGTCTCATATTCACCACGTCACCCACTCCCCACATCTCCCAGTCCCAAATTCTCCACGTCTCCCATTCACCAAGTCTCCACCCAGCACGGCAATGCCCCGCCAGTCCCATCTGCAGGACAGCAAAAAGCTAATTTACAATCATTTACAAACATCAGTTAAAAAACGAACTCAACGTCTCAAATTTTCCAAGTCCCCAAGTCCCCTGTCTCCCTGTCTCAAAGTCTTCCCCGTCTCAGGGCTTCTTCACCACCTGATCCATCTTCACCCGCACCGTAATTCCAATTTGCTCCAGTGTCAACACCAGGTATCCCCTGTTCACCTTTTTCACTCTGCCTCTCACCTCCTTCATCGGACCTGCCGCGATGGTTACCTCTTCGTTCTCCACAAATTCATATTCCTTCCCTTTTGACTTTTCGAGGAAAGCGACAATATTATCAATTTCTTTCTGGCGGACTATCGCAGGTTTTCCGTTCTGGAAAACAATGCGTGAGATACCGGGTTGGGCAGTTAAAGTTCGGAGTATTTCGTCGGATGTTCTCACAAAGATATAGGACGCAAATAAGGGCACTTCCACCATTTTTATCCGGTCCGACCATTTGCGGGGAGTAAGATGCAGGGGCAAAAAAACTTCCATACCGGCTTTCGTCATCCTTTCCTCCACCTGTTTCTCCGCCCGGGCAGCCGTATATAGTAAATACCAGTTCGTTCTTAACATGTAAAACAACAGCTTTGCTTAAACCCCGGTATGAGGGAGCTTAATATTTTGATAAATAGTTGGTTAATTTGTAAAATTCACATCCTGTTTCCAGGCATATCTAACGGATTTATTCATTTACGGTTACGGTTATTTTGCAGGGTGCTATCGCTACTCGCGGGTAAGCCCCTGTCTGTTAAATAATTTCCTAACAAATCCAGGAGAAAAAATGAATGATTAAGTTTCAGCTATCGGATTTTTCGATATAAAAATACAATAAAGCACTCACAAAATGCAAAGTTTTTAACAATTAAATCATCGAAATGCAAAAGTACATAAAATCGGAGAATTTTCTCGTTATCATTTAGAAAATATAAGAGTTAAAGTTACGGGATTGTTGAATTATAAAGCGTGAAGGGTGTAAGGTGTATCTTTAGAATCAGTAATCAGGATTTAAATTCAGGACTGACAGAACAAAGACTGATAGAACCAAGACTGGATGAGTAACCGGTGAACAGTAATTTGTGACTGTTGATTAATTGTTGAACTGTTAAATTATTGACTTTAAACTATCTCGTAACTTGTAACTGATATTTCATCATTCTTCATTCATCAAAAAACACATGAATGCAAACGTTTGAAAACAAACAGATTAAAATAATCATCCATTTATGATGAGATTTTTTAATTTTGCTTACTTTTGTAACTATTAATTATTTTATTCTAAATATCTTAAAATATTAGATTATGAGAAAGTTTACGTTATTGGTTATTGCTTTAATGTCGCTTACATTGCAAAGTAGTTTTGCATGGGATTGGCCACAATGTCGAAATTATAATGGTAGCACTCCTGAGCAACCATCAACAATCTATCTTGGAGATCAGGCAACGTTTGGACATGATTCTTGGTCCAAAGTTAATGATAAATGGCCTAAATGGAGGGTTGCTATACATACTACTTCAGATATAAACAATGGTACTTTTGGTACATGGTCAGGATATGGCGATATTGAACATAAAACAGCATTATCCCCTGTTTTTACTTCTATTGGAACCTGGTATTGGGGAATGCAAGTAGAGTATACTGATGCTGGAGGAACCACAGGATGGTATTGTAGAGACATTACCGGTTGGGAAAATATGTATGGAACACCTACTTCCAATTTAACAGTAAACGTTTCAAATATCGTTGATCCATCTTCCCAATCAGCAACCACATCAAGTTATTCTGATATAAATTTATCATGGACAAAAAATGCAAAGGGGAATAATGTATTGGTAGTTCGTTATGCGCACGGAGTAACACCTACAGCGCCAACAAATGGGACTGCATACACTTCAGGCAATTCAATTGGTACAGGAACAGTAATTTTTAATGGTTCTGAAACCAGCACAACCAGTTCAGGTCTAAATTCATCCACAACATACGATTATTACTTATACTCAGTAAACAACAATTATTACAGTACGGGAGTTTTCGCCTCTGCAACCACAGCAAGTAAAAACACCGATTATTTCCGATCAAAAGCCACAGGAAACTGGGACACTGCGACAAACTGGGAATCATCATTCGATGGCACTATCTGGATAACTTCAACTTTAGCTCCAACTTCGGGCGCTGCCGGTGTAATTATTGAAAATGAGCATACAATTTCTATTAATAATTTGGCTACAGCTTCTTCTGTTACAATAAAACCAAAGGGTCAATTAACATTAAATTCAGGCTACACATTTACTGTTTCAGGCAATTTCCAAATCCAAAGTGATGGAGTAGGAACAGGTACTTTTGTAGATAAAAATACAACAGGCGGATGCACTATCAATGGAACTACTCAGGTGCAACAATACCTGGTAAGTGATCGTCAATGGTGGTATCTGGCAAGTCCATTATCAGGCGCTTCGAGCAGTGTATTCAGCGGTGATCAGATAGGAAAATATGTGGAAGATTATCTCAATGATAACGATGGAAACACAAAAGCTCCTTATTATACTTCTCCATTTTCTATTCCTGAAACACTTGCTGCAGGAAGAGGATACGTTATAAAAAGAGCTTCTACAACTGCAGCTACTTATACTTTCACCGGTGGTTCGCTGAATAACGCTGATGTGATTCTCACACCGACCCGCACCGGTACAGCTGCAGCTCGCGGTTTCAACCTGGTAGGTAACCCCTATCCGTCGTACCTGGATTGGGATGCGGTTTATACTGATGTAACAAATCCTGCTGTTAATATGCGCAATGCCATCTGGTTCCGCACCTATGATACACAGAGCAGTGCAATGGTTTTCCATACCTATTCCGATGGTTATAGTGTTCCTCTGAATGCAAATATAACCGGAAAAATTGCTCCCATGCAAGCTTTCTGGGTAAAAGTAGCTACGGATGGCAGTAACGGTTCGCTCACGTTCAAAAACGACCACCGTTCGCATTACAGTGCTACCGGATACAACCCACTCAAGGTGAAAACAGCCGAAACCCGTCCGTGTCTGCGTATTGCAATTTCCAACGGAGCAAATACTGATGAAGCACTGATTGTGGGTAAATCCTACGCGTCGAACGCTCTTGACAGCTACGATATTGAAAAAATGTCGGCTAACAACACTGCTATCCCGGAAATTTATTCGGTGCTAGACAACAACGAATTAGTTATCAATTCGATGAATACCTTAGCCGAAGGCACGACCGTTAATCTCGGTTTCCGTCCCGGTCAGGCAGGTACATTTACCCTGCTGGCTACCCAACTGGAAAATATCGATGCCAAAGTAATTCTGGTGGACAAATTGACCGGTACCGAAACAGAGCTGAATGCCGGTACTGCATACAACTTTACCTCCGATGCGACGACAACAACCGACCGTTTCAGCCTGGTACTCCGTACTCCGGGTATGGTTACAGGAGTTGACAATACTGCAAGCAACCTGGAAGTTAGCGCCACACAGGGTAGCATAGTGATCTGCGGAACAACTCCGGGCAGCACTGTCCGCGTGTACAACACAGTGGGCCAGCAACTGACTAGCGCGACTGCCACCGGCAGCCGTACCGAACTGCGCCGCGACTTCACACCCGGCATCTACCTGGTGAAAGTAAACAACAGGACAATGAAAGTTTCTGTAAAATAAAACAAGTAAATAAAGTAAACAATTTGAAATTTACTCCCATCTCCCCCTTGAGGGGATTGGGGGGCTTAACACAATCATATGACAACAAAACGCGAATACATCACTCCTGACATTGAACTGATCCGGCTGGACAATGAAATCTCGCTGCAACTTACTTCGGATGTAAATCCGGCAGAAGAACCGAACTGGTCAAAAGCTTCAGCGCATCCCACCGACAATCCATATAAGATGGCGTAGTTCTTTGGTCATTTTAGTGATAACTGGTTAATTGAATAGCCTTGCAGAGGCTAATTAGTCGAACCTTTAGAAGCCCATTTTAGTATTATTTGATTGTTGATTTGGTAAAAGCTATCTTTTATCAAATCAACAATTTGCATTTTAATTTCGAGCAAAAAAATGATTCCTGTTTATTCATCATCCTTATAAAATTAAATGCAGCGGCTGCAAGTATCACATTAATATTATCGCCTTGTTATTCCTTTGTAGAAATTACCATTTAAGAGGTAAACAATTTTCATATTCTCAATTCCCTACACATACCTGTATTTTGATTAATTTGTTGTTTATATATTATATTTATTTGATTTAAAATTACTTGATTTAGACGGATTTTTGTATAATTTTGCAGCGGAATGGTAATTGTCCATTTTTTATCCTTAATTCTGCTGCAAAAACAGTCACCCCTTTTGTTATACAAATAACTAAACTAAGTCTTTCCGAATGGTTTTTTACCCTGAACAGATACTATAAATCTGATATTTTCCGAAAGTTTCCGGTTTATTATTCAGTGTATTCTAAATCTGTAAACATAATTATATTTATCCATGAAGAAATTATTCTTTTATATTTTATTCTTTGCATTTTCAGTTCTTTCGGGTTTTGCCCAGCCTGCTCTCTATGGCCCTGCACCCAATGCCCGTCAGATGAAATACCTCCAAAATCCATTGGCGGGGTTTATTCATTTCGGGATGAATACCTTTGCCAATACCGACGGTATCGAATGGGGGAATGACACAAAACGTCCTGCAACCACCTTCAACCCTACCAACGGAAAGGTGAACACCGATCAATGGGTACGCCTCTTTCAGAAAGCAGGATTTAAGAAAGTAATCCTCGTGGCGAAACATCATGACGGCTTCTGCATCTGGCCCAGCGCTTATACAGATTATGACATCGCTGCCAGTCCGTACCTCAGCGGTCAGGGCGATATCGTGAAGCAACTCTCCGAGTCGTGCGACAAATACGGCATGGACATGGGTATCTACCTCTCACCCTGGGATGCATGGGATGACCGGTATGGAGCCGATGGCGGAACAAAAACAAATGCATACAATACCTATTATAAAAATCAGCTGACAGAACTCCTCGGTGGAAATTACGGGCGACTGAATACCTCCACCGGAAAGCGGGAGATAGCTGAAATCTGGCTCGACGGAGCAACAGGTGGCTCAAAACCTCAAACATACGACCTGGATGGTTATATCTCAATTGTACGCAACCTGCAACCAAACTGTGTAGTATGGATGGACTCCAAATGGCAGACGGGCTATACCGGAACAGCAGCTAATTTTCCCCTCGATGCCATGTGGGTAGGCAATGAAGAAGGAAAAATTGCCGACCCGGCATGGAATACCATCGATGTGACCAAAACGGGCACCAATCAGGGACGTGTTGCCAATGGACCGTATTTCTGTGTCTCCGAAGCGGATGTATCCATTCGTCCGGGATGGTTTTATCACAGCGCACAGGATGGCACCGTTAAATCGTCCTCCGAACTTTCCACCATTTACTACAATACTGTGGGAATGGGAATTCCGCTGCTTCTCAACGTGCCGCCCAATCGGGCCGGTGTGTTCCATGCCAACGACTCTATTGCGTTGATGAAAATGGCAACTGAAATCAACAATACACTTTCAACCAATCTGATAACTCCAACCATGACAGTAACCGCGGCTAACCGTGGTACAGGATATGAAGGCTCCAAAGCCATTGATTCTGACAATAACACCTACTGGACGATGGCTGATGGAACAACAACAGGAAATATTATCGTAAATTTCGGGAAAACCATAGATGTAAATGTCGTTAAATTGCAGGAGTATATGTCGTTGGGACAACGGGTATCTGGTTTTACCGTAGATCTCTTAGTGAATGGTAGTTGGATTGAGTTCGGCAGAGGACAAACCATCGGTCAGCAACGCATTATCAAGGGGGGCACCAAATCAGCCACCCAGTTACGGTTATCCATTACAGGATCATTGGCAGTGCCGTTGATTTCTAATATTGAAGCTTATTGTTATACAACTGAACCAATGCCGACAGGTCTTGAATTTATCAACGCTGATTTTTTCCAGACAGTTGCTACGCAATCATTGTGGAAGCTGCGTTTTAAAATTGAAACCAGAAATACACAATTCCCATCCATTGCTGAGATGCGTTTCTTCACCCATGTGAATGGTATTCCGCAGGAAATTGACCGCAGTACAATCACTACGACTTCCTCCTCTTATGCCAAAAATTATACAGCACAAGCACCTTGCCCACCCGCTAATACAATTGACGGCAACTCCGGCACTTTTTGGCAACCGGAGTGGTATACTTCGGAAGTTTCAATGCCTCAAACAGTGGATTATAATTTCGGAAAATTGGTTGAATGTACAGAAATATCCTATTTGCCCCGGCAGGATTCGCAGGGAAATATCCCGGCTACATTTTCGATATTAACCGCTTCAACTGATGCTGGAAATTTCACAACTACCCCACTTTTAAAAGCTCCACTGTCTGTAGCCACCCAACTCGCTCAGAACAATGCCATTGCCACAAACAACTGGACTGTGTTACAAAACTTCGGCACATCGGGTATAGGAGTAGCGATTAAATCGAACAACACTGCTGCCTATGCTAAATTTGGAGTTAGCGGATGGTTTCAGCTTATCGGCACCAAAGGACCTGATCAGGGAAAAATGAAAATATTGATTGACGGTGTGGAAACTACCGTTGATAATTATGCGGCATCTACCGCAACCGATCAGGTATTGTATGAATTGGATAATTTGAGTTCTGCTGTTAAAGTTGTAAAAATTTCAGTAACAGGAACAAAGAACGCATCTTCTACCGGTACTTACGTCACATTACAGAGAGTATATAAACTGAAAAGTGATGTGAAAGGTATTTTCAGGATGGAGAAAGAATCAATAACAGTACGAAAGGATGTTACAGGCTGTACCTTAAAAGTGATGCGTACTGGAAGCCTTGAAGCTGCGGATGTTACATACACAACTTCACCGGGAACAGGTGTGCATGGTATTACATACCCTGATGTTACCGGAACGCTGAGTTTTGCTGCCGGCGAATCAGAAAAAACATTCACGATAAATATCCTGAATAACGAATTGACCGAAAGTAAAAACTTTTATGTTGGAATTTCTAATCCAACTAACAGTTATATTGTTGGTACTTTAAATAAGACAAACGTGACGGTTGATCCGGTTATCTATCGCTCCAAGGCTTCGGGCAACTGGGCTACACCAGCTACCTGGGAAGTTTCTACAGACAATACGACTTTTACAACAGCTACTGCGGCACCTAATACATCGGTTACCCGGATTTCTGTCCTCAACGGTCATGAAGTAACTGTCGGAGCCAATGCCACCGCTACGGGACTGATAATTAATGCCGGTGGTAAACTGACCCTGAATAATGATTTTAACCTGAATACATCCAGCCTGAAAATTGAAAGTAATGCTACCGGCACAGGAACTTTTGTGGATAAAAACGTTAGCGGAGGATTAACCGTAAGTGGAACAACGTCCGTGCAGCAATATCTCAGCGGAGTTGCAACCAAAGGCAGTGGCAGACAGTGGTGGTATGTTTCAAGCCCGGTATCGGGTGCTCTCAGCGGTGTTTTTTCTCCCTCAGGAGCAAACAACCTTGGATTCTATGACGAAACTCTAACGACACCCGCATATATTCAGATTGAAGATGACACTACACCCATCGAAGTGGGCAGAGGCTACCTGGCTCAGCTGAAAAACAACAACACTTACCTCTACACCGGTACGCTCAACAACGGTACCATCAGCCTGACACCCACCCGTACGGGAACCAAAGCTTCCGCACGTGGATTCAACCTTGTGGGAAATCCGTATCCATCCTATCTCAACTGGAAATCTGCCGAAATTACTAAAACGAATATACGGCAAACAATCTGGTTTCGTACTTTATCCAAAAATTCAACCAACGGAACGATGGTTTTTGATACGTATGATGGTACAGTCGGAACCGGAAATGGCGAAACGGGTGTTGTATCGCAGTATATTCCGCCCATGCAGGGTTTCTGGGTGAAGGTGGATTCAGACAACAAAGCGGCGTCGCTCATTTTCAGAAATGCTGCCCGCTTGCATCAGGATGTACCGGCTAACGTAATTAAAACTCCTTCGGTGGAGAATAACGGAATTCAGATTTTGCGATTGAAGGTAAATACACCTGCCACCGGAGATGAAACAATTATTGTTGGAAATAGCTCCGCTACTGACGATTACGATAGTTTCGATTCGGATAAAATGTCAAACACCGACCCGTCAGTTCCTGAAATATTTACGCTGGCTTCCGGTCACGAACTGGTGATTAACCACCTGAACAGAATCTGTGCTGATAAAACATTGGCGCTTGGTTTCCGTCCGGGTACAGCAGGAACATTCGCCATCGAAGCTACTCAGTTCGATAATATCAATAACCGAGTGATGCTGCTCGACAAACTGAAGAATATCGAACAGGAACTCATTGCCGGTACATCGTACAGTTTTACCTCGGATAGCGTCGCCACCAACGACCGATTTGTCATCAGCTTTGTATCTGGTCTTTCGGATGGACTGGACATTTCTCAGGATAATATGATGTTAAATGTGTACTGCACTCCGGATAACCGGATACAGGTAATTTATAACGGAGAACTAAACGAACAAACATCCGTTACTGTTTACAACCCTGCCGGTCAGAAGCTGAGTACCACCAAACTAAACCGTGCAACCACCCAGCTAAGTGAAACATACCAGCCGGGTGTGTATCTGATTCAACTGACTGACAACGGGAAGAAAATGACAAAGAAACTAATTATTAAGTAGACACAAGACAAATAGATATAAGATAAATAGATAAATGATACAAGACTGAAGATTAATGACATAATACTTAAGAAAGGAAGTGATTTTGTTCCAAACCATATTATTCTTCAAGAGCCAAATAAAAAAAACAGACCTTGTTCGATGTGAACAAAGTCTGTTTTTTTATTGTATCCGGAAGTTAATTATGAATTATGAATAACTTAGTAACTCCATGAGTGTCCACTTAAAATATTGAAAAGTTCTTTGAAGTCATTTAATATCTGCATTTTATAAGCATTTTTATTGCGTGTCGACTTGAATTTTTTACCTTGCTCTAAATGGTTAAATTTTGAGCAATGTATTCAAAAAAGTATATTTTCAGTCAACTAATTGATTTTCTTCCTAAGCGTGTTTTTGATGGTTTGGCTACCAAGTATTCAGGAGACAAATATGTGAAACACTTCAGTTGCTGGAATCAATTGTTAGTAATGGTGTTTGGACAACTTACCAACCGTGATAGTCTTCGTGATTTGATTGTAGCTATAGATGCACATAATCAAAAAAGTTATCATCTTGGTTTTGGTAAAAGCGTAACCCGAAGCAATCTTTCGAAAGCAAACGAAAAACGAGATAGCAAAATCTTTGAAGATTATGCGTTTTATCTGATTGATATTGCACGAAAGAAACGGTCAAATAATGACTTTGAAATTAAAGGTAAAGTTTATGCATTTGATTCTTCAACCATAGATTTGTGTTTAAATGTCTTTTGGTGGGCAAAGTTTCGAAAAGCAAAAGCAGGAATTAAAATTCATACGCTTTTCGACATTACCACTCAAATACCTGCTTTTATTCATATTTCGGAAGCGTCCGTAAACGATATGAATGCAATGGATGTAATTCCTTATGAACATGGCGCTTATTACGTTTTTGACCGTGGTTATGTGGATTACAAAAGGTTGTTCAACATAACAAATTACTCAGCATATTTTGTCATTAGAGCCAAAAAGAATCTTCAATTCAAATATAGTCAAATCAATGAAGTGAATGAAAAAACTGGTGTAATAAGTGATCAAATTGGAAAACTAACAGGCTTTTATATTTCACAGTATTATCCCGATGATATTCGCAAAGTTGTGTATTATGATAAAGAAACGAATAGAACTTTTGTTTACCTGACTAACAACATGACAATAACTTCAGAACAAGTTGCATTACTTTATAAAAATCGTTGGCAAGTGGAGTTATTCTTTAAATGGATTAAGCAACATTTGAAAATAAAGTCATTTTGGGGAACAACCGAAAACGCTGTTCGTATACAAATATACAGTGCAATTATAACATATGGCCTGGTTGCAATAGTTGAAAAAGACCTTGTCTTAAATCGTCCAGTTTATGAAGTATTGCAGATATTGGGTATTTCTCTATTGGACAATTCGGCAATTAGTCAACTGTTTTTTGATGCAGAAAAAAATGATGTCAAAGAACTTTTGTCTGAACAACTAACTCTTAATTTATTTTAGTGGACACTCATGTAGTAACTCAATAACCAATTTTTAAATCTTCAAATTGACACTTAATCACTCTCAACCAAATTACTCTTCCATCCATTTCAGTTTCTTAAGTCCCCAGAATATCAGCGAAAGGGCAACTCCTGTAACAGCAGCAAATGCCATCCCTTTAAGTTCCACACTACCAATCTTTATGCTTGCACCGCTCACACCCACAACGAAAGTAACGGCTCCGAGCACCATATTGCTGTTTTTGCTGAAGTCAACTTTCTGCTCCACAAACATACGGAAACCCTGGACAGCAATCACACCGTAAAGCAGGAAGGTGATACCGCCCATAACAGCTCCGGGGATTGTTGAAATTGCTGCTGAAACTTTTCCGATACAGGAAAATGCTATAGCCAGCAGAGCAGCTCCGCGGATTACCCACACAGAGAATACGCGGGTGATAGCCATCACACCAATGTTTTCACCATAAGTAGTGTTGGGGGGTGAACCTACAAAACCCGAAACGAGGTTGGAAATACCGTCACCCAGTAGTGAACGATGAAGTCCGGGTTCCTTGATCAGGTCGGTTTCGGTAACTTTACCTGTAACGATCAAATGGCTGATATGCTCGGCAAGTACAACAATACAGGCTGGCATGATTATGAGAATAGCATTCAAATCGAAAACCGGTGCCTGAAAATGAGGCAGGGCAAACCACGATGCATCAGTTATTACCTGTGTATCGACCATTCCTTTGGCAAGAGCGAAAATATAACCGGCAATAACTGCAATGAGGATAGGAATTACCTGCAAAAATCCTCTGAAAAGTACCGATCCGAATATTCCTACTGCCAGTGTGAACATCGAAACCATGACCACATCGTTGCTCATAACGAAAGGTTGCACTACCTGTCCGACCGGAGTAGAACCGGCTGCAAGACCGGCCTGCTGAGCAGCAACAGGAGCAAGCTCCAGTCCGATGATTGCCACAACGGCACCCATCACGGCGGGTGGCATGGCTACGTCAATCCAGCTCACACCCCATTTTTTTACAACAAAGGAAATCAGGATGAAAAATAATCCGAAGAAAATAAATCCGGATTGCGCATGGCTGAAACCTCCATAACTTGTGCTGATAAGGATGATCGGGGCAATAAATGCAAAACTGGAACCCAGGTAAGCCGGAATTCCTCCTTTGGTTACCCACGAATAAATCAGGGTGCCGATACCGTTCATCAGCAAGGCAATAGCCGGATTAACACCAACAAGTATCGGTACCAGAATGGTGGCGCCAAACATGGCAGCAAGGTGCTGGAAACTTAACGGAATACTTTCAAGTACGGGCAATTTCTCATGAATGCCAATTGTTCGTCTGCTCATAGTTTTTTTTAGTTTTTCTGTAATATAATTTATTTGAAATTATTGTTGTCCGATAAAAAATTAATCTTATTGTCCTCAAGCCGGACAGGCTTTTACTTTTTGGCTTCAGCCCCAAAAAGTAAACAAAAAAGGCCGCCGCTGTCGATAAAAAGCTAAAAATTGTATGCGTTTCGCTCAAAGCGTCCAAACTCCTCTCCACCAGTGGGCGGATCGTCAGACAAGGACGCTTTTAACCGCTTCACTACAACAATTTTCTTTACGCTTTTTCTCTAAGGCGGAAAGAGGAAGCGACACCAAAAATTGAGATCTAAATCCGATATGATGTATATTATTTTGATATTCAACAACATACACCCGCTTGAATTATTTATACCGGACACAAATAATTTGAAATTGAAAATTACATATTTGCAACGGTTACTCCATTCATTCAGGCACGTACAGAGCAACCGGGTATGATTTGCAATCTTTTCAAATACAGCGATTTGGAAGAAGATTATTAATCACACTTCGAACAACTCAATCAATTTTGAAACGGGAAATTTGTGGATACCAGAAAAATCTGTCAAAATTACAAAAAACTATGAAATTCCGGAGGGCTTGTGTTCATAAATTTTTAGGATTTTTTACCTTGCAATATTCTTTGAGAAATATGTCGTTCCCTATTCCATTATCATTATACATTTTTATTTATAATCTTCAAAAGAAAGGCAAATTCTTGGATCTGTACCATTAATTTTGTCAGAAAAAAGAGAATCATTATATCTTCCTCATAAAATGCAAGTTTAGATGAACAAGACAGAAGCACACCCGAATAATCTTTTTTACAAATCCTGGTTTTGAAAGATATCTTTTTTCTGTTTTTTCAAATAATATCTTTCGCTATATGTTAAGTTTTCATTTTAACTTTTTATCAGTTTCGAGGTATAAATTTCCTTTCCATCTTCGCTGATAATTTTTACGAAGTAAACTCCGGCTTTCACCGATGAACAATCAACTGCGGTTGTCTGACCCATAAAATGATCCGTTTTCACTATTCTGCCACTGAGGTCAATCAGGTTTAGGTAATATGTTTTCCGGTTGCCGGTATTGGGCATGGTAATATAGAAACACGATTTTGCCGGTTGCGGGTAAACGGATACTTCCTGAACGATTACACGGATTACGGAAGTGGTTTCGCAGGCGGCATTTTTTACAGTAAACTTATTTCCGCTCGCGGCATCATACTCAAAGCAGGTGGACTGAGTTATTCCGGTAATATCGACCGACTGCGGTGTGCCATTTTTACTGAATATTACATTCACATTGTTTACTGCTTTGTCGAAGGTATAAAAAAACCAGCCGTTGCTGCTTTCGGTCATGGTAACACCGGGCCAGGAACCAAACAAGTTGCCCGATGTAGTCCAGGCCCAGAGATTTACCGGAGTGGTTCCCCAGTCTGCAGGACGTTTGAACGATACCCGGATAGCTGTACTTGCCGGATCGGTCACCGTGAAGGAGGCAACATAAACTGCATCGCTCAGCAGGTCGGCACTGTCGACGATTCGGTAACTGAATGAAGCGTTTGTACCTGCCGCCGTATAAACCAGTTCACCGACATTACTTACCACCTGATTGACGGTGGCGGCTGTTCCACCGACTGTGAGGTTTCCGACACCGGGCAAACTGACTATTTTTATTCCTTTAAATGTGTTGCCAACTGTACTGTTAAAACCAAAATCACTTTGAGTAAAGGTGTAAGTTGTGTTGATATTCAGTGTTTTACTAATGTTGTTGCCGGTGGGGTTGTTCGTTTGGGCTGCTTTGACGGTAATCAGGTAGTCGCTGCCATTGTTGTTGTCCCACACATTGTTGCCGTGATTTATTACAAAATTGATGCTTGTAACGACCTGAGCGGGGTTATTGAACGAACCCAGTACCACCTGCCAAACTCCGTTAACCAGTTGAAAGGGCGTTTCAACTGACTTCCCGGAAATGGCAACAGTTCCCGCTGGCTGATACACCGCGTTGGGAGCTGACCATGTGTTGACACCCCAGTGCAGCTTGGATGCTGCTGTTGCATTTTTGCAGCTGATGGTGATGGTTTCAGTCGCAGCAGGTGAAGCGGGTGTCCAGCTTACATCACCGCCCGAGGGTGTTTGTCCGTCGCCGGTTCCCACATACACATGCTGTATGGGCGATTTATACACATTGCCTTTGGTGTCCACAGCTTCTACATAGTAATCCACCAGTTTGTCCTTCAGTCCGGTTATTTCGGCATAACATAAATCAGCTTTTGCTGCAGGCTGAATAAAAAAGTTGAGTTCAGCATCGGTGGTGGGGTCGGGAGCCATTGCACGGCGGATCATGGCAGTTTCCTGCCAGACTGCCACTTCCGAACCTCCTGCATAAGTTTCATTCTGAATGCTGCTGACAGGATTGATACCATCGGCATCCAGGCGGTATTTAAGCGTAACCGACGAAAGTCCGCTTACGTCGTAGGCAAATGTCCAGACATGAAAATCGCTGGACATGGCTGTTTTTTTGTACGAAGTAACCGGTCCGAAAGCATATCCGCCGGGATTGTACGGGAAGCGCTGCGGAATAAATACGGATGGTGCAGTATTATCTGTGCCGGAGTTGGCAGTAATTACTCTGTTGGCGTAATCAATAGCGATATTGCCGGTCATGGAGGCTTTCACTTCCATATCTTCCGCTTTGCCATAATACATAAATCCTGAGTTGAGACCGCCGAAGTAGAAATGCCAGGCTTTCTCGGCATTGGTGGCATCGGAGCCTCCGTCGGCAATGTAACCGATGCGCAGGTTTCCGCCTTCCAGGTCTTCGGCCATCGTTACGTAGTTCTCGGTGGCTGTGATTACAGCCCAGTTGCGGGCATCTTCGGTCCACCCGTCGGGATCGAAACGGTAGTTTGTTTTGGAATAGAGCGGCCACAGCCAGTTGATAAATTGCGGATGACCCCAGTCGCTGTCGGCGTTGACCCACGCTCCGTCTTCGACATGCACCACATCGTCGGACGGGACAGGATGATCCTTCAGAAACTGCTGTATGGTGGAGGGCTCGTAACCTGCACTTGCCGCGGCGTGAGTGAAGCCTGTAACCGATTCGTTGTAGTAGCTGCTGCCGCCGCCCCAGGCATTATCGCCGTCGTGCGCCATCAGTACCAGTGAGGGATGACTGCTGTTGCTGTACGGTTCGATGTTTGTTGCTATTTCCGAAGTGCCGTGTGTGCCGTATCCGTCAATGTAACTGATGTAGTTACACATGGGAACCACATCTATCACGCTGGCTGTTCCGGTTGCCGGGTCGATGTACTGCGCTTTGTGCGCCTGGTAGCTGTAGGGCGCTGCCAAACGGCTTCCGCGACCATCGATCACGCCATCGAACCAGTTTACACCGTTGGTGCTTACGCGGTCGGCACGGTTGGGCTCATCGCTGTTGCCGTTAATGTTGTACGGATGCACATAATCGGCGAGCGTACGTGCCAGGTGGCTGTTGGGAACGACAGACCATTCCACACCACAGCTTACCAGCGCTTTGATGATGCGTTCAGAGAAGGCACATTCGGCAGGCCAGTAACCTTTCGAAGTGTATCCGTAATATTTATTGGAGACATACTGATGGGCTTTGATTTGCTTTATCAGGGTGCGTTCGCTCACCAGTGGCGACAAGGCATGGTCGTAGGTAAATGTTACCACATCCAGGCGGGGCAGATTGCCGCTCGTTTTCCATGCAATGGCATCTTTATAGGCATTCATCCAGCCTGCGGTGTAACCCCACTGATTTTTTGCTCCCAGTGACTGCATATTTTCCAGCAGTCCGGCCGAAATACTCAACTGTGCACCTGCATTGGGCAAATCGCGGATACTATTGACGGCATCGCGCGGCACATACTGATACGCCTGCACGCGGTCGGCTTTCCCGAAAATTTCCTCCAGGTTGTTGGTAGGGTGAGCAACTGCACTGCCCGGATACATATTACTTCCGCTCATTTTCAGCCGGTGCGATTCCTCGGCAAACTGTTTGCTATCGAGCCTGTCCTTGCTTTTATCTGCCCAGTACACCGGCTGATCCATATGCCAGAGATAGGAGGTGTGAACTTTCTGAGCCATTGCGGTGCCTCCGGCAAATACCGACAACCCAAAAAATATAAATGAGTAAATGTTGGTTAAGAAGTAGTTTCTTTTCATGGTATATACTTGTTCTTTTATATGTGTTAAATATAATGTCCTAATGCCTGCTTGCCACAGGTCTTGCTCTCCGGCAATTTATCCCGATGCATCGGGAGGTGACTGGGGTTCCTATTTCACAAAAATAAGGATGAAAACAATTTCTGACCGAAAAGCTTATCAGCAAAACCGATTTATCTTCCGCAAACGATTGTTTCTTTGTCGCTGAAAATCAGCCTGTCTTACGGTTAAAACAAAATAAACAACAGATCCTAAAGTCTTTTTCATCTAAGCAAAACCGGACTGAAAACCCCTACAGTTACATTAGCAATGATAAATAGAAATTGTAACCGTATCTTAATACAAAATTCTTAAATAAAAGTTTTGTTTCTCAAATATTTATTCTATTTTTGGAATTCTAATACTATGAAGGTTGCATACAGTCTGGTTCATATGCACCGGATTGATGCGCCTTTTTTATTGCCTGAAACTGAAAAATATTAAAACAAAATAATAATTTATTAGCTTATGAAAAATTTGACTTTTTTGAAACAAAAATCATTCTTTAAAACAATGCTCCTGGCAGTGATATTGCTGGCTGGAAGTGGAAGTGCGTGGGGACAACCATGGACTTACAACTTTGGTACAACTACTGGTACATTTACGAGTGGAACTGCTTCAACTACTTTTTTACCAACGCCAACTTCTGGTACAGCAAGGGTGAGGTGTGGTGCTACATCCCCTTCAATTAGTATGGAAAATCCGGGATTAACAGCATTAGGGACTGAAACCGAATTAAAAATTACTTCCGGAACGGGAAGCACTTCAACTACAAAATTTTCCATATACGATTATACTGCTGATAAAGAAGGTTATGTGAAGTTTAAAATTGTATTTTTCGGAGGAACAAATGGAGTATATAAATTTTCATTAGGAGACGGTGCAACATTTAGTGACAACAATGCAATCAATACAGCCCAAATTTTTGCAGGAATTGAGTGGACATTAGGAGCTTCAAATACAATATCCTATAAAGTTTTAAATGCTTCTACTTATGGTACAACTGGAATAAGCAATTCTACATCACTTTTCGTACAAAATACTTCAACAGTTTATCAGGTTGAAATTTATGCAAATAATACTACAGCAACAAAAAATTATCTTAGATCGGGAACTTCATATAGTTTAGCAAACGCAACTTGGGATTTGTGGGTTGATGGGACTCGTGTTGGGACTGGATTGGCAAAAGGAGGAATAGGAACTGATGCGAACATAGACTCTTATGCTTTTAATCACCAAACTTCTGTTTCCGCTCCCGGAACTATTTATTTAGATGATATTGAGTATTCAAATGTATTACCAGTCAGTAGTACACCAACAGTTGTTACCCCGACATTCAATCCGGCAGGAGGTAGTTACCTCACTTCTCAAAGTGTAAGTATTTCTACCACTACTCCATCATCGAGTATTTATTATACCACCGATGGAACAGATCCAAATAATGCAGGTAACGGGACATTGTACTCTGCTCCGATTGCAGTAAGTGCTACCACCACTATCAAAGCACGTGCTTATGCTACAGGTTTTGACCCAAGTGCGGTAGCTTCGGCAACTTATTCATTACCAACTGTGGTAGCTGATATTGCTACACTTCGTTCACAAGCTACTGGAACTACACGATATAAACTTACCGGTCAGGCTGCTTTAACCTATCAGTCTGCTGCAGGTAAAGTGAAATATATACAGGATGCTACCGGTGCAATTGTAATAACTGACCCTTCAGGTATTATCACCACTACATACAATTTGTATGATGGAATTACAGGTATTACTGGTACATTAGCTACGGTTAATAGTATGTTGCAGTTTACTCCTGTCGCCGACCCGGGTGCTGCTACGGCTACTGGTCTCACAGTTATACCTACAGAAGTAACACTCAATAATCTTACAACCGCTTATCAGGCTAAACTGGTGAAAATAAAAAATGTTACATTTGGAATAACTGGAAGTTTTGCTACGGGTACTAATTATACCATTTCCGATCCGATAAGTAATACGGGTGTAATGCGGACACAATATACCGATCTTAATTATATAAGCACCTCAATACCTACAATTGCTCAGGATATTACCGGAGTTGTTTTACAGTATAATTCAACCATTGAAATAATACCACGCAGCACTACCGATTTTGTAAATTCACCCGTTGCTGTTACTTTCAATGTGGATATGAATGGCACAAGTGGCTATACCGATGTGTACGTTGCCGGATCATTTAACAGTTGGAGTCCAACTGCAAGTAAAATGACTACTTCAGGAGGTAATATTTATACATTTACAACTGATCGAACTATCAATATTGGTGATGTTATCGAATTCAAAATCGTTAAGGATGGTTCTATATGGGAAACTATTGCTAACAGAACTTATACTGCAGTTGCGGGTACAAATACAGTGAATGTTTACTGGGATGCCACTACACTTCCTCAGCTTGACTTTGTAAATCTTCAATATCCTCCAACTGCTACAATTGTATCTGGAAATTCACTAGACGTGTTTGCTCAGGTTTATGAACCGGGACTTACCGAAGCTGCCGGACAGGGAGCGGATATAACAGCCTGGGTTGGATACAGTACAACCGATACAAATCCGAATACTTGGACAAACTGGGTATTGGCAACATTTAATAAACAATCCGATAATAACGATGAATACAAAGCAATAGTCGGTTCTGCTCTTGCAGGTGGCAAATACTATTATGCCAGCCGCTTCAAATATGGATTGAATGATTATGTGTATGGCGGACTGAATGGCTTGTGGGATGCGACTAACAGTAAGTCGGGTGTGCTGACAGTAATTGCTACCGAACCTGCTGCTCATATAACTAATCCTGCAGCAATTCCAAATTCTTCCACCGAAATAACATTAAACTGGACAGATGCAACTGCCAATGGGTATCTGATAAAAGGAAGCGCAGTAAGTTTTGACGATATCGCAGCGCCCGTTGATGGTGTGGCTGAAGTAAATGGAACATTAGTATGTAACGTAACTTCAGGTACTCAAACCTATAAGTTTACCGGCTTAACCGCAGAAACAACTTACTATTTCAAGTTATTCCCTTATAACGGATCTGGAGAACAGATTAATTATAAAGTTGACGGTTCAGTTCCACAGGCAACTGCTACAACATACAAAGCACCTACTGAACTTCAGGCAGGTGATATCGCGATTTTGCAAGTGAATACAAGCACGACAGACAGATTTTCTTTCGTTACATTTGTGGATTTAACTCCGGGTACTATTATTAGTTTTACGGATAATGGATATTCAAGTACAACTGCTGTAAATACAAACGAAGGTATTAAAACGTATACTGCTTCTGCTTTTGTTCCTGCAGGAACAGTGTTAACCTGGGTAAGTGGGACAACAGATACAAACTGGACTTCTTCGGGAGGTTTTTCCTTGGCTGGATCAGGGGATCAGTTATTTGCATTTCAGGGAACATGGAATTCAAATCAAAAGTTAATTTACGGTGTCAATACAAGACCGTGGCTTACTACAGGCACACCAGATAGCAATAATTCATATTTACCTGCAGACCTTACTGATAATGTAACGACTTTTGCATTTGGTTCAGTTGCTGATAATGCTTATTATACAGGACTTACTAATGGCACCAGAAATGTGATCAGTAGCCTGATTGCAAACAATTCTTATTGGACAACCTCAGCAAGCAATCAAGGTGCACAGTCATGGACTTTCTCATTAGGAAATTCCACAACACTATCATCTAATACAAATATTTATCAACTGGTAATTGCATCTGGAGAATCATTAACTCTCAACCCCGACAAACAACTTACGGTAGCCGGTGCCTTCACCAACAACGGTACATTCACGGTGCAATCGGGAGCTACCGTTATCACCAATGGTACAGTAAGCGGAAGTGGTACTACCAATGTTGAGCAGAGCTTTACCGGCGATGGTCGGTCATGGTGGTATGTGTCAAGTCCGCTTACTGCAGCTAACAGCAATGTTTTCCGTCCCGAAGAATCTTCAAATCTAATCGGTGATTATAACGAAGCAACTACCAGTTATTCTGCTACCTCATTTGGAGCTAATTCTTCTACACCTCTTGTAGCTGGAAAGGGATATGCCGTGAAATTCGAATCGACAACCGGAGGCACCTATACCTTCACCGGCGGTTTGCTGAACACAGGTAATGTTTCTCTCACCCCTACCCGCACCGGTACGGCTGCAAAACGCGGTTTTAACCTTGTGGGTAATCCATATCCGTCGTACCTCAACTGGAATGCGGTTTATGCAGATGCCACCAATCCGGCTGTTAATATGCGTAATGCAATCTGGCTTCGCACATATGATAAAGAGAAAAATGCAATGGTTTTCTATACTTACGGTGATGGCGATGGTGTGCCTGAAATAACTTCTCCGCTGATTGCCCCTATGCAGGCATTCTGGGTGAAAGTAAACGCCGATGGCAGCAACGGTTCGCTGACTTTCAAAAACACACACCGTTCGCACTTCACGGAAGGCGCTAATCCGCTGAAAGTGAAAGCATCCGAAATCCGTCCGCGTCTGCGCATGGTGGTTTCCAACGGAACAAACTCGGATGAAATGCTTATCGTGGGTAAATCTTATGCATCTAACAGCCTCGACAGCTATGATATTGAAAAAATGTCGGCTGACAACACTGCTATCCCAGAAATTTATTCGGTGCTAGACAACAACGAATTAGTTATCAATTCGATGAATACCCTGACCGAAGGCTCGACCGTTAATCTCGGTTTCCGTCCCGGTAAGATCGGCTCATTCACCATTGAAGCTACACAGCTGGAGAATATCGATGCCAAGGTAATGTTGCTGGATAAAGTGGCAGTTACCGAACAGGAACTGACAGCGGGAATTCCTTACACATTCTCGGTAGAAGATGCCGCAGCTACCAACGACCGCTTTGTCGTCAAATTGGTGTCGAAAGTGCCAACAGGAATTGAAGTTGGTAATGCCAGCAGAGATCTGACCGTGTTCACCAACCGTAATAACCGAATTCAGGTGATTTACAACGGTGAAATCAGTGCTCAGACAGCCGTATCGGTTTACAATGTAGCCGGTCAGAAGTTGAACACGCAGAAAATCACAAAAGCAGCTACCGAACTCAACGGAAACTTCCGTCCTGGTGTTTACATGGTACAATTCACCGATAACAAAAAGAATATCACTCAAAAACTGGTAATCAATTAAGTCCAACACTTAACAGAAAAGCGATATGAAAACAACAACAAAAGAAAATAAAGAAAGACGGACTTATCGTGTTCCTCTGATTGAGTTAATCCGGTTGGATAATGAAATATCACTGCAACTTGCATCGGATACAAATCCGGCAGAAGAACCGAACTGGTCAAAAGCTTCGACACATCCCACCGACGATCCCTACAAGATGGCGTAGATACCTCTTTACCCCCTGAAGGGGGAATACAAAAAAATCCCTGAGTTATCGGGGATTTTTTTGTATATGGATATATTGTTGTTCGATACAAAACACAAAAACGTCTGAAATTTGCTGTAATAGAAGCAGATAAGAATGTTATACACTGCCGGGGCTTGCTTTCCTGTCCTTACCAGATCGCAACAAATATTTAGCAACGCTGTTGCCAAAACAGCCACAGATGGTACATTCCGACATGTCGGAAGTGGCTAAATCTTTGTAGTAAGATGTAAAAAATAGGATTTCTTGCCACAGAGTGGCAATATAATGTGAATTCGAAATAAACAACCTCACATTCAAAGTTATGGGAGTTTGATAAGCAATAAGGTAATAAGGTCTTATATCCTGTTATTCGGATTACTACTAAGGTTTATCCAAAGAAATAAGGTTCTTAGATGCGATAAAAGACCTTATTTTTTATATTTCAACCTTAGTAGCATTTAAATTTGTATACTATCTGAACCTTATTGCCTTATTTTCATACAAATAAAGCATATCTTATACCGAACTCACGTTAATATATTAAATTTTATCGGACAGAAGTGATATGGATAAAAATCAATACGATTTCATAACCCTTTCAGTTGTTTGAATTTTATTTGTCAACTCTTTTTTATGCAGCTTACAGATTTCAGGAAATGATGTTTCTCTTCAATTTCATTTTCATAAAAAAAAAGCGTTGGAGATTTTCCGACGCTTTATTGTGATATATTTATTACATCCGGTTATTCGGTTTGTTCTTTTAATTTGTTGTGACCGTAATAATACCCGTAACCATATCCATAGCCTTTGCGATAGGAGTATTTCGCTTCAATATCCAGGTCGTTCAGCACAATATATGGACGTGTCAGTGTTTTGTCATCCACTACATGGTTCAAGTAATCGATGTTTCGTTTGTCGGAGTAGTTCATGCGGAATACGTACAGTGAGATATCCGAAACACGGTTAATGACAAATGTATCGGAAACAACCCCGACAGGCGCTGTATCAAGAATGATGTAGTCATATTCCTTGCGGAGTTCGGTAATCAGGAAATCCAGCCTGTCGCTCATCAGCAGTTCGTTGGGATTGGGGGGTACAATACCTCCGATAATCACATGCAAATCAGGATAATCTTCCAGGCTGTTAATGAGGGTATGATAATCGTTTACCTGTCCGGAGAAAAAGCTGGTCAGCCCCAAATCTACCAGATTCATCTTCAAATAATTTTTAAGCTGAGGTTTACGGATATCAGCGCCAAGTAGAATGACTTTTTTTTGCGAAAGCGAGAGGTTAATGGCCAAGTTGATGGCAACGTACGATTTACCTTCTCCCGGTTCAGTAGAGGTTACAGTCACCACTTTCTGAGTCGGTTGTTGTAGTACAAAGTTCAGTTTTGTTCGGAGCAGGCGGAACAACTCAACGTTAGAATCGTTGAAGGCACGGTGGTCAATTACGCGAAGACCGGTGGTATTGTGCGACAACTCGGACAGAACAGGTACATCAGTCATTTTCTCAACTTGCTTGCGGGTGGTCAGTTTGGTCTGAAGCATATCCTTCAGAAAAATAAAAGCCAGTGGCAGCAGCAATCCGAGCATAAAGAATACCAGCATAATCATTTTACTGTTCGGCGCTATTTTTCCGGCATAATCGGGATTGTCGAGAACGCGTCCTTTAGGTACAGTCACCGCCATTGTAAGAGAAGCTTCTTCGCGTTTCTGAAGTAGGAATACATAAAGCGATTCCTTTACCTGCTGCTGACGCTTGATATCCAGAAATTCCCTTTCCTGTCGCGGCAACGCGTTGATACGAGCCTGCGCTTCCGAGTTACGCGAGCTGTAATCTCTTCGCGAAATTTCCAGGCCCCTGCGGTTGTTGGCTATAGTGGTCCGTATAGCGTTCCGACCCAATTCTATCTGTTTATTCAGATCGCGCAGTACCGGATTTTCGGCCGATGACCCGGCGGCGATGCGTTCACGGGTAATGATAGCCTGATTGTATTCCTGAATAACCGAAGTCAATCCATTATCCTTTACTCCCAGATTAGGGATGGGTGAAGAATTATTGGCAGGATCTTTAATAAAATCCTCCACAAAACGGATGAGCTTCAACTGGGTTTCGACCTCCATCAGTTCCTGGTTAAACCGGTCGCCCTGTTGCAGATAAAGCGCGACATCCGATTCTACATTGGTCATATTGTTGGATTGCTTGTAGTTCTCCACTCTTTTCTCTTCATCACTCAGTTCGCCGTAGATAATCTGTAAACGGCTGTCGATAAACATCGCGGTATTGTTTGCCGACTTGTTTACCTGATCAATTGCATCCTGATTGTAATCATTGATCAGTGTATTCAGGATATCCTTCCCTTTTTGAACATTGGAAACACTCACCGACAAGTCAATCACATCCACCTTATCCTTGTTGTTCAGGTCTGTTTTCAGTACCGTATTGGCGTAGTATTTTGCGGTAGCCGCAGGATTTCGCACAGTGATGGTAATCGTTTCTTTTGTTTTCTCTGCACCGGCGCGGGCATTGAGAAACACCACTCCTGCAGGTGTTTTTATTTCGGCCGGCAAAGATGACACGTGTTGTTCGAAATCGGTCCCATCGTATTCACCTTCCACGCCGTAACCTTTTCCGTCGGGAGTAACTTTCAGAATGAGTAAATCCTTAAGTTTATTAAGGCTTACGCTGTCGATGGTGAGTAATAACGGCGATGAGGTGTACAAATCCTTCTTTTTCAGGAAACGCGCGGTGGTATAATCGGTGTAAAGTTCCAGCTGATTGACCACATTTTTCATCAGCAGCGACGAACGCAGTACTGCATTCTCATTGTTCAGAAAAGAATAGTTAGTACCACTACGGAGACCCGCTCCTTCCAACTGGCGCAACAGCGACATTTCATTCATCCCGCTGCTCTTGGACTGGTCCTGTAGCAGCATTGAGGTTTTTATCGAATACAAATCCGTTTGCTTCCTGTTATACAGGTAACCCGTTATGAGTGCCACCACCACACAAAGAACAATCCATTTCCAGTATTCCAATACTTTTTCGATCAGTTCACGCCAGTCAATAGGGCTCTGATTGTTTTCCTGTCTTAACGAAGCTTCTTCCAGAAGGTCATATATATTATTGTCCATGCTATTATCAGTTATATTTCAGAAAGAGATAAACACAGGAGTTATCCTGTTGAGAGTTAATTTATTTTCTATTTGGCAATGGAGATGATAAGCGTAGTGAGCGAAATGAGTGTACTTACCACCGACAGCGATAGCGTTTCGGCAGTACCAATCTTCGAACTCCGTGCTTTGGTATCCGATGGCTGCACATAAAGCACATCGTTCTGCTGCAGAAAGTAGTAAGGGGAGTTTATCAGATGTTTATCGCGCAAATCTAACCGGACAGTTTCGCGGGTGTCGCCCGTCTGACGGATTAACAGCACATTGTCTCTCTTACCGTTTATACTCAGGTCGCCTGCCAGTGCAAGCGCTTCAAGCACCGAACAGCTTTCATTGTTGATGCGGAACGATCCGGGACGACTGACTTCCCCCAATACCGAAATACTGAAATCTGCGTAACGGATGTTGATAATTGGTTCTTCAGTAATATATCGGGGATATATCTGACTTCTTATTTTTTCCGATAATGCATTTTTACTCATTCCTTCAGCAGCAATCTTGCCTACCAGCGGAAAGGTTATGAAGCCCTGATTGTCAACCAGATAATTTTGCAGACTTCCCGAACCGTTTGAAGTTGCCAGAGCATTTATCTGACTATATTCTCCCATTCCCGTTGTAGGTAACAGGGAAAGATTAAACGGTCGGGATAGTTCGGGTGTAACGGAATTAACTGTAATGATAAGCAAATCGCCTTTTTTAATCACGGCATCGGGTATGGGAGCCATGATAGCGGAGTCTATCAGTGCTGGTTTTCCTGCTCCCTGCAGATAGGCAATATCTTTGGGAGCTTTGCATCCCATAAATAAAAGCAATGCGGTAAACAAAACTGACAACAGAAAAGATTTTTGGTTCATAAATGTATATATATAAATAATTACTTCATAATGAAAACAAAGTACAAAAGTAAGAAATTCCGTCCAACCTCCCTATAAAAAAATGATTTTTTACGAACTAAAAATTAAATGATGAATAATCTATTATTTGTTACTAGTTATGAGTTATTGATTCTCAAGTTGTCATATAGGTACATTTCAACCTGCAATTCTCAACTCTCTTTCTCTCTTCCGGTGGTAAATAAAGTGTAATACTTCCCTTTCAGTTCCATCAGTTCGGCATGTGTACCCTGTTCCGCCACTTCACCTTCATTAAGCAGATAAATAATGTCAGCCCATTGCACGGTACTGAGCCTGTGGCTGATGATGAGCGAAGTCCGGTTGCGTGAAAGTTCTTTCAGCTTGACAATCAGTTGACTTTCGGAGGCTGCATCGAGCGCACTCGATGGTTCATCCATAAGCAGCAATGGTGCATCCCGGTAAAAAGCTCTAGCTATTGCCATTTTCTGCCATTGTCCGATGCTCAGTTCCTCGCTTCCTTCAAACAGATTTCCCAGCAGGGTCTGATATCCGTTGGGTAGTTTTTCGAGAGTTTCATCTATTCCGGCAACTGCTGCAGCCTTTCGGGCTTTATCGGCATCCGGATTTCTCCCGACATCCCCGAGAAGTATATTCTGCATGGCTGAAACCTGATATAACGCGAAGTCCTGGAAAACAGCAGCTACATGTTCACAAATTTCCTGTTGTCCGATGAGACGGGTATCCACTCCATCAATCAGTATTGCGCCGCTTTCGGGATGATAAAATCCGCACAGTAACTTGACCAGCGTCGTTTTACCGGAACCGTTTTTCCCCACCAGTGCAACCGTCTTTCCGGTCGGGATGTGTAACGATACCTCTTTCAGAACATCGCGCTGACTGTTTTCGTAGCGGTAACTTACCTTATCGAAGCGGATTTCGTGCTCCAGGCTAAACGACTTTGTGACGGGCACGGTCTCTTTTTCCGGCTTAATATTCAGAAAATCAATAAAGTCCTGCAGAAAACTATTGTCCTCGAGCAGGCCGGTAACTGAACGGAAGAATTCGTTGAGGGTGGAATATCCGCGCTGAAAAGCAAAGAAAAAAAGCACCACAGCGCCTATTGTCATCGAGCCCTGAATGCTCAGGTACGACACAATGCCCAGCGATCCGAAAATAAGCAGCACCGCGAAAACTTGTGCAGCAACGGTAAGGGTAAGTTCCGAGCGGCTTAACCTGATTTTCTCATCGAAAAGGCTTTCCTGAGTGTGATTGAACCGTTTCAGAAAGAAATCGGAAAAACCAAAAAGACGTAATTCCTTGGCAAAAGGGAAAGCTGTCAGTACACGGTTGTAATAGAATTTCTCCCGCTCACGGGTAGTTTGGACCTCTTTCAGATGATAGCGCTTCCGTGAATACGAAAATCGAACCAGAGCATCGGGCATGACTGCAATCAGCAGAATAATAAATACATACCACCGGATGCTCACAAACAAGCCGACCAGAACAATTCCGGAGCTGAAAGTTTTAATCAGTGTGAGAAATGCGTTCAGTATCTTTACTGGTCTGAATGATGCTTCCTGTACAGCCCGGTGCATTTTGTCCTGTTTGTCCGGATTTTCGTAGGCCGACAAACCTAAGCGAACATGCTGACGGTGAAGACTGGCATATATGTGCCGCGTAACCGATTGTGACAATTTTTCAGAAAAATAACCGTAAAGCTGACTGAAAACCGAACCTCCCAGAAAAAGTAAACCGGTAATGCCCAGCAGTGCGAACCAGAACAGCTTGCCCTGCGAAGTCTGTAAGGTATTAAGGGTGAGATAATCGACCAAATACTTAAAACATACAATAATAGCCAGCGGAATTAATCCCTGAAGAATACTGATCAGCACATTTATGCGAAAGAGTTTTTCTGATCCGGTAAGTATTGTCGAAATATTGTTTTTCAGTGAATAAACAGCAGTTACAGCAAATTTTTCGCCCCTTGATAACCGCAGGTTTGTATTATTGATGAAAGAGGAAAATGACGGGAAAGCAACAGCGGAAAATCTGCGACCCCTCATACTGAGGCTGTTAAAAGAACAGGTTTTATTATTCCGCTGATAACGAACCAGTTTACCTGATAGAAAATCGTCTGTAAAAGGGTTGTCGTCGAAGCGGTTATTGTCACCTCTGGTTTTCAACAAATAACCATTATCCGTTTTTTGAATATGCAGTAACCGGTGAGCTATCAGCTGTTTTCCATCTCTGAAAACAATAATATCACCTTTTTTCAGTTCCTCTGTGTTGCATTTCTCCACATAACAGATATCACCCTCCTGCAAAACAGGATACATGCTGAAACCACTCACCCGAATGCTGAGCGTGTTTTTATCTTCCAGCAGCACCTCCGCCAGATCAATCAGTGTCTTATGGTATTTAGATTCTTTCTGCATGAATATTTTGAGATAAAAACAGGACTTTTTTGAAGTGTGCAATTTTGAAACGATTAACCACTTAACTATTTAATCGTTTAATGTTAAGTATGTTGAGCCGGGTGCTATTTCAACTTTCCTTAGCCTCCTTCAGATGCAAATTGTTTTAATGCCTCATGTAAAATCATAATACCCGACGCCGCCAAGTCTCACCATCAACTACAACCATTAGCTTAATAACTCAATAACTTAGTAACTTAGTAACCAATTACCTGTTACAAAAAATCTACACTCCATTCTCTTCAATAAACTTTATCACACTTTCATCGGGCACAAATCCCAAATCGTAAACCGGGACGGATAGGCACATCTCGCTGAAAAAAGCAAGATGATGCTGTACAAAGCGTACGTCGTAATTATTCTGAATACTGAAAGCCATAATACCCGTAACAGCCGATGCATCTCTGCGGCAGGCGATTTTATTCTCCGGCGAATGACTGATAAGAAAAACGGTGTCGAGCCGTGTTTTTCTGGGTTCATCGGTATAGTACATAGGTGTATTGTAAGCCACGTAACCGTCCTCCTCTTTTCGGATGATGACACGGTCGTCGTTAATCATCCGGCTTCCTGCTTTAACCCACAAACCTGAGATGGTACTTTTCCCGGCTCCCGAAAAACCGCTGAATAAGCGTCCTCTTTTTCCATCGAATATGCACGATGAATGCATCATGACCGCATTTCCCTGCAAAGTGGCATAATGAAAAAGAATGGCCCCCATCGGAAATAACAGTGGTTCTAATGCATCTCCGACCAGTTTCGACCAGATTTTCCACTGTCTGAGAGAATCATCCAACAGTGCAAATTGCTGAATTTCATCCTGCCTGTACTGGTCGTAAACCGCGAAAACTAACCCTGTTCCCGTACGATAAATGGTATAGAATATCTTTTCTGTATTTGCAGCTTCAAAAACGAGTTCCGCACCGCACAGAATACCTTCGGGGACTCCCTCCAGACACTCAACCAGAATATCCGGTTCCTTTTTTTGGTTACACACAAAATGAATATATCCCACATCGAGACGGATCTGTCGTTTGGAAAAAAGCCGGATGATAAATCCTCCTACCGTAATCTGAACCTGATGTTGACCGAACATAAGCAGAAATTACTGATTAGACAAGAGTATGTTCATTTTATCCAGAAAGGTTTCTACATCACTGAGGGCTGTTTCCTGTCCGACTTCGAAATTTTCGGTCAGCAGCTGAACCATCGCTTCGTTGTCAGCGCATTTATCGGAATTTTCCCAGATGAATTTACCGGTTTCGTTTAGTGTAAACAGCCGATTCATTTGTGCCACATTTCCGCTTAGCGGCACAATAACCAGTTCGTCGCCCACAGAGCGTGTTACAAAACGATTTTTAATATCATTAAGTTGCTTGAAATCCATAATACCAGAAATTTTATTTTTTAATACTTACAAAGATATATTTTTTTTGTAAGAGTCACTAGTATGAAGGAGAATAAGTTAATGGTTATTGAGTTATTGATATACTAATATGTCAATGTGCTAATATGCCAATTTGAAGATTTGAAGATTGGTAATTTGTAACTGGTAATCGAGAATATTAAAATTTAAAGGTTTTATTAAAAAAAATCGT
>Ga0316605_10000188_pt1 | contig 56102 bp, 51 predicted proteins | sample OWC_soil_day20_n_FD_207666 | JGI IMG/M metagenome (GOLD analysis project Ga0316605, IMG submission 207666) | Wetland soil microbial communities from Old Woman Creek delta, Ohio, United States - OWC_soil_day20_noCT | ecosystem: Environmental > Terrestrial > Soil > Wetlands | place: USA: Ohio...
TCGAATCATTCGCACTATCTCCAGCTTGAAGCTGCTGTCGAACGTCCTTCTTGTTTGGCTCATCTACTTCTCCTCTTCGGGTGATTGTTCCACCTATCGAGGTGTCCGTGAAAATTAGACCACTACAACAGCTCGCGGGCCTGAATGATCAGACGTCCAGCAAAGGCTTCCCAGATGCGCCAGTCGCGCGATTCGTTGGCATCCGTCAAAGTCGATCTGGCTACCGGTTCGCGAAAGCCCATGTGGTACAGCTTCGCCGCCTGCGCCAACAGGCATGCCTCGATGTCGCGCAGACTTTCCCGGTAGGTGAGTTGCGCGAAGGCCATCGCTCGGAATTGCTCGGCGCAGGTCAGTGTCCGAACGCCCTTGTCGCCGCCGTGTCGGGCGACGATCCGATGAAAGGTCTTCCACGGCAGAAAGTCCATGATCTGGGCGAACAGCGTCTTGCCAGTGTTCATGGCAGTCTCCGGGCAAAAGCCCGGAATTCTGCGGGAACGCCAGTTTTGAATTCAAATCGGAGACACCCCTCGTCGCTCGGAAACCCTTGTCACACATGGCTTACAGCGATTCACTCCTCAATTTAACCGGACAGCAGTGAGTAGAAGTAGTGAATTCTCGGAAGCGTCAGAGGCTATGGCCCTCTGGGTTTATTCATACGATATTGAGTCCCAGCTTAGGCATCCATATGAGCTAGCGGCGCTCTTTTATAAGGAGTGCAAGCGTGGAATCGTCAGAGCGCCCTTAAGCGCGGGATCGACTACAAGCCCTTCAGGGGTAGCCTTAGCGAAACAGAGCAATTGCCTGACCTGTCATGCGGTTGACAAAAAAATCGTCGGCCCTTCATTTAGAGAGGTCGCAGCAAGATATGCTGGTAAAGTCAATGCGGTTAGCATGCTTACGGGCAGGGTAAAGTCTGGTAGTCAAGGTGTCTGGGGCGCAGTACCTATGCCTAGCCATACTATGGTCAAAAACGACGATATCGAGTTCATCGTAAAGTGGATACTTGCCGGAGCTAGGTAACCAATCGCAGAACGAAGCAATGGGATTGGGTGCCGCAGAAATTACAAAATAGCAAAGTTGCCGGTGAGGAAAAATTTCCTGAAGGCCAGTGGTGCGCCCAGGCCTCAGCTCGATCCAGTAGGTCTACCCCGTCACCTTCTGCGGTTGTAGGGATGCTGATGCGCCAGGACGCATTGGTGGTGGCTGAATCAGTGAGAGTAGTTAAGGGCACCCGCAAAGGTAGTGCGGAGGGTGTCCCATCAAAGAATATAAGCAAGGTAGACCAGTGGAGATTTTCACTCCCTGACGAGCGATTGAGTATTGATGGGTCTATTGATGGGTAAAATAAAAAAGCGCCCCGCAGGGCGCTAATTCATTGGTGGTCTGGCGGAGAGGGCGGGATTCGAACCCGCGTTAGGCATTAACCTAAACACGCTTTCCAGGCGTGCGACTTAAACCACTCATCCACCTCTCCGCGGTGGTCTCGCAAGCGAGCCGCGCATTCTAGCAAAAAATGCGGCGTTATTGCTCTACGTGACGCAAGGAAAGATCAATGGCCCGAACATCCTTAGTCAGGCTGCCGATGGAGATGCGGTCGACGCCGGTTTCGGCAATGGCGCGCACGGTTTCAAGGCGCACTCCGCCGGAGGCTTCGAGGGCGGCGCGGCCGGCGGTGAGGCCGACGGCCTGGCGCATCTGGTCGAGATCCATGTTGTCGAGCAGGATCATGGTGGCTCCGGCGTCGAGGGCTTCGGCGAGTTGTTCCAGGGTCTCGACCTCAATCTGGATGAAGACGTTGCCGTGGGCGAGAGCCTGGGCCTGGCGCAGGGCGGGGGTGACGCCGCCGGCGGCGATGATGTGATTTTCCTTGATGAGGATGCCGTCGTAGAGGCCGAGGCGATGGTTGGTGCCGCCACCGCAGCGGACGGCGTATTTTTGCGCCAGGCGCAAGCCGGGGAGTGTCTTGCGCGTATCGACGATGCAGGCGCGGGTGCCGGCGATGGCATCCACGTAGCGGCGGGTGATAGTAGCGACGCCCGATAGTAGTTGAAGAAAGTTGAGCGCGGGGCGTTCGGCGGTGAGCAGGGGGCGGGTGCCGGCCTCGATCTCACATAGCACTTGTCCGGCGGCGATCCGCTCGCCATCGCGGACTGACCAGGCGATGCGGGCATGGGGGTCGAGGCGGGCGAAGCAGGCGTTGAACCAGGCCTGACCAGAGAGAGTGGCATCCTCGCGGCTGATGACGGTGCCGCGGGAGCGATGCCCGGCGGGGGTAAGCAGAGCGGTCAGGTCACCGCCGCCGATGTCTTCGGCTAGGGCGGCGAGGACATTGCGATCGACTTCGGCGGCAAGGGGGAGCGAGAATTCCATGGTAGTTGTCCGTGACATCGTCAGTCGATTCTAACAGGCGGGGAAGACCGTGATGCGGCGTAAGGGGTTACGGTTCGCGGGGTTGTCGCGTTACCGACGCCGCCTTTCCCAGGCCGCCATGAGCAAGCTGCTGCTGGCGATGATCGTCATGCCAATCAGGGACGTGTGATCGGGCCAGTGGCCGTAGACCAGCCAGCCCAGAAGCATGGCCCAAACCAGTTGGGCATAGAGAAAGGGTGAAAGGGTTGAGGCGCGGGCATAACGGAAGGCGCGGATTAGCAGGTAATGACCGGAGCCGCCATAGAGGCCGAGAGTGCAGATCAGGGCGATCTGCGACCAAGTCGGGGCTGGCCCATCCCAGAATAGGGGCAGGGCGAGGGTCATCAGCACCGTGCCGACCAGGGCGGTGTAGAACAGCATGGTCCAGGTGTTCTCGGTTGCCGCCAACTGGCGCGTCTGTAATTGATACGCGGTGTAGCAGGCGGCGGCGGCCAGGGTCCAGAGCACACCCGTGGTGGAAAGTTCGCCACCCGGCCTGGCGATCAGCAACATGCCGCAAAAGCCCGCGAGCACCGCCAGCCAGCGGACCGTTCCCACCCGTTCGCCGAGTACCGGGCCGGCCAGCAGGGCTACGATCAAAGGTGTTACGAATAGCAGGGCCGTGGTTTCAGCCAGGGGCATGGTGCGAAATGCCGCCATGGCAAAGCCGGTGACGCCGGTGAGCATGATGGCGCGGAACACATTCGCCACTGGTCGCCGGGTGCGGACCAGCCCCAGGCCCAGGCGCGGACCGAGAAAAATCAACATCAGCAGAAAGTGGAACAGGTAGCGAGCCCAGACCAGCAGTGGAACACTGAAGGTTTGGGAAAGATGCTTGGATGTGGCGTCGAGGGCCGCGAAACACATTACCGCCGCCAGCATCAGACCGATGCCGAGCAGCGGTCTATGTTCGTGCATGGGCGATCCAGGCGTTGAGCAGGCGTCGCGCCGGATCGATGAGTTCGCCAGCGGTGAGGCCTACCGGTCCGATGTCTGCCGCCACCAGGGCATCGGCGGCGGCGCCATGGAGATGAACGGCGGCGGACAGCGCCGCATCCGCCGGCCAGCCCTGGGCCAGGAGCGCCACGATGAGGCCGGTGAGGACGTCGCCGCTGCCAGCGCTGGCGAGGCCGGGGTTGCCGGAGGTGTTGATGTGGCAACGGCCGTTCGGGTGAATGACGACGCTGCCGCAGCCCTTGAGTACTACCGAGGCGTGGAAGCGTTGCACCAGTTCACGGGCGGCGGCGAGGCGGTCGGCCTGAATGGTTACCACATCGGTGTTCAGCAGTCGCGCCGCTTCGGCGGGGTGGGGCGTGAGGATCAGAGGGTCGGTGCGCTTCGCGGCGAGGCGGGCCAGGGCCGGATGGAGGGCCAGCAGATTGAGTCCGTCGGCGTCGATGACAAGGGGTAGGGGGGCTTCAATCGCTTGCCGCAGCAATTGCACGGCCTGATCCATCTGTCCAAGCCCCGGGCCGACGGCGAGCGCGGTGGCGAGGGTGATGACGTCTTCGGCGTTGCGCAGCATAAGTTCGGGTTGCTGGCTATCAACGGCATTGCGATCGAGCATGTCGACATAGACTCGTCCAGCACCGAGCTTGAGGGCGGCACGACCCGCCAGGAGGGCCGCTCCCGCCATGCCCGACGCACCACCGAGGATGCCGGCGCTGCCATGGCTGCCCTTGTGGCTGTTGCGCAGTCGCTGTGACAAGTACGCCGAGAACATGCCGGGGCTGAGGGTCGTCGCGTCGCTGTCAAATTCAGCGATGGGAAGGCCCAGGTTGGCAACGTGTATCTCGCCGCAACAGTCCGGACCATCCAGAGTCAGCAGTCCCGGCTTGAGGGCGATGAAGGTGATGGTGTGGCTGGCCTTGACGGTGGGGCCAAGTTGCCGGCCGGTGTCGGCGTCGAGTCCGCTGGGAACATCGAGGGCCAGCACCGGGCAAGAGAAGTTATTGAGCTTATCGACCCAGCTTGCATAGGGGGGGGCGATGGGACGCGTCAGACCGATGCCGAAGAGTCCGTCAATGGCGAGGGCAAAGGGGCCGGAGGGAAGTGCTTCGTCGATGGCGGGCGTTAGCACCTGATGCCCCGCGGCGCGCAGCACCCAGGCCACAACCTGGGCATCGCCGCCGTTGTTGCCGGGGCCGGCGAGAATCAATATCGGGGCTTGACTCCCCTTGGCCAGTTGCAAGGCCAGCTCAGCCGCGGCGTGACCGGCGCGTTCCATGAGCGGGGTGGCGGGCAGATACCGCGCCTCGATGGCGCGGATGCCGGCAACGCTGAAAATGGGGGCGCTCATGGCAAAAAGGCCAGCCGAGGCTGGCCTTGGCAGGACGTCAGAGACGATCAGCCATCGGCATTGATCTTGGCGATCAGTTCCTGCAACACGCCTTCGGCCTTGTCGTTGGCGATCTGGCAGGTGCCGGCCGCGTGGTGGCCGCCGCCGCCGTAGGTGAGCATGAGTTCGCCGACATTGGTCTTGGAGCCGCGATCGAGAATCGACTTGCCGGTGGCGAAGACCGTGTTTTGCTTTTGGACGCCCCAGAGGATGTGAATCGAGATGTTGGTCTGGGGGAACAGGGCGTAAATCATGAAACGATTGGTGGCGTAGATGGTTTCCTCATTGCGCAGGTCGAGGACCACCAGGTTTTTATGGACCGTGCTGCAACGCTGGATCTGTTCGACGGCCTTGGGTTCGTGCTCGAAATACAGGTCCACGCGCTCCTTGACGTCGGGCAGGGCAAGAATCTCGTCGATGTTGTGGTTACGGCAGTACTTGATGAGATCCATCATCAAGGTGTAGTTGGAAATGCGGAACTCGCGGAAGCGGCCGAGGCCGGTGCGGGCGTCCATCAGATAGTTGAGCAGCACCCAGCCGGTGGGATGGAGGATTTCATCGCGGCTGAACTGGGCGGCATCGCCCTTATCCACGGCGGCCATCATGTCATTGAAGGCGGCAGGGAACTTGCGCGCGCCGCCGAAGTGTTCATAAACCACCCGCGCCGCCGAGGGGGCATCGGGGTAAATGATGTGATTGGGCCGTTCGCCGGGGTTGCGGATGGTTTCCGACAGGTGATGGTCGAAGGCCAGATGAACGCCGGGGACGAAGGGCAGGTTGGTGGTGATGTCGCGGTCGGAAATCTCGACCTTGCCGTCCTGCATATCCTTGGGATGGACGAACTTGATGTCGTCAATCATTTCCAGCTCGTTGAGCAGCACGGCGCAAACCAGGCCGTCGAAGTCGCTACGGGTGACGAGGCGGTATTTTTGCTGGCTCATGATCTCTCCCAGATTGGTTTGTATAAGCTAATTACACCACAACTCACGGACTCAGGTTGCCTACTCGGTGCATTTCCATCAGGTCTTGCAGGAGGCGCTCGCTGGCGCTGTGAAGTTGTGGCAAAAGTTCCTTCGCCCGCTCCCGCTGGTGGGTCTCCAGGCAGCCCAGTATCTCGGCGCCGATGTGGTGCAGGTCGGTGTGAGTTTTTGCGATATTCGAAAATTGCGCCGCGTGTCCATAACGGTCCTTGCCTTGGGTTTGCAGCCAGCGGCCGAATTGGCATAGGTGCTCACCACGAATTTCTTCCGGCGAGTGAACGGCGCTTTGCTTTTCCACGGCGTCCATCAGGTAGCCTACCCATTGACGGTGCTCGAATTCCGCCAGTAGAAGGGGGAAGTCACGGACGTTCCAGCGCACATAAGCCCAACTGCGCCAACTATCCGGCGGATGGTAGGCGGATACCCAGGCCGGCATTTCGTTGCCCGGCATGGCGCGGGCGATGGCATAGCCCTGGCCGAGTTCGCATCCCATGCGCAGCAGCAGGGTGCCGTGTTCCTCGCTTTCGATGCCCTCCGCCACCAGGTCGCACTGGAAGGCGCCGGCGAGGCCGATGATGCCCTCGACGATGGCCAGCCCCTCCTTGTCCTTGGTCATGGTCTGGATGAAGGAGCGATCAATCTTCAGGGTGTCGCAGGGCAGGCGCTTGAGATAGGTGAGGGAGGAATAGCCGGTACCAAAGTCATCGAGGGCAAAGCGCACCCCGAGTTCCTGGCAGCGGTGAATGACGCCGACCATGCCCTCGATGTCTTCCAGGGCTGCGCTTTCGAGGATTTCGAGCTCAAGCGGCGGAGAGTCAGGCAGGGCGGCGCGATGCTCTTCGAGGATGGCGGTGAGAGAGGAAACGAAATCCCTGTCGAGGAAGTGATGGGCAGCAATGTTGACGCTCATGGCCAGGCGCAGTCCAGCCTGGGCCCAAACACGCTGCTGGCGCAGGGATTCCTGCAAGACCCAGTGGCCGATGTCGCGAATGATGTCGTGGTGTTCCGCCGCCGGCAGGAACTCGGCGGGCGCCAGTAGGCCGCGGTCCGGATGCTGCCAGCGAATCAGCGCCTCGACGCCAGTGATTTCGCCCCGACGCAGGTTGATCTTGGGTTGGTAATGGAGTCGGAACTCGCCGGACTCCAGGGCTTGGAGCAGCCGCTGGCGCTGGTGCAGGCTGAGCTGGACCTGGGCATCCTCGCTCGGGTCGAAGAGGTGAAAGCGGTTGCGGCCTTCCTGCTTGGCCTGGTACATGGCCTGGTCGGCATGGCGCAGCAAGGTGTCCGGATCGGCATCGTCGCGGGGATAAAGCGTGACACCGATACTGGCCGACATTTGCGCCGACTGCTCCGCCACCCGGTACGGGGCGGCAAGCTGGGAAAGAATACGGGTCAGGCTTGGAGTCAATTCGGGCAGGGTGGTGATGTCGCCGAGGAGGATGACGAACTCGTCGCCACCGAGGCGGGCCACGGTGTCCGAGTCACGGACACAGGCCAGCAGGCGTTGGGCCACCTCGTGGAGCAACTTGTCACCCGCCTCGTGACCGAAGCTGTCATTGATCGGCTTGAAGCCATCCAGGTCGAGGAAACACACCGCCAGCAGCGTGGAACGCCGCCGCGCCTGGGCAATGGCCTGACGCAGACGGTCGGTAAGCAGGGTACGGTTGGGCAGGCCGGTAAGGATGTCGTAGCTGGCCAGGCGTTCCAGGCGTTCCTGGGTCTGTTTCAGGTCACTGATGTCGCTGCACGTGGCGACGTAATGGCTGATCTCGCCCTCGCTGTCGAGGACGGTGCTGAGATGGAGGATTTCCGGGTACAGGGAGCCGTCCTTGTGCCGGTTCCATACCTCGCCGCGCCAGTAGCCGTTGTTTTTCACCCCTTGCCACATGGTCCGATAGAAGTTGGCGTCGTGGCGGCCGGATTTGAGCAGGCGTGGGTTGCGGCCGATCAGTTCATCGCGGCTGTAGCCGCACAGGCGGCAGAAAGCATTGTTAACGTCAATGATGATGCCGTCGGCGTTGGCGACCAGGATGCCTTCGACAGCACTGCTGAAGACGCTGGCGTTGAGTCGCAGGCGTTCCGCCGTCTGCCGGTGCTGCATGGCGACGCCGGCCAGGGAGGCGAGGGTGGCAAGGAAACTGCGGGTGGTCTTCTTTTCATCATCGCGATGAATGAAGGCCGCCAGGTGACCCAACAGGTGTCCCTCGGTACTGCGAATTGAGACGTCGATCAGGTGGGGCGGGGCACAATCGCCCATCAGTCCCCGCAACGCGGCTTCGTCCAGGCTGCCATCTGCGGTGGGCAGGCCATCCTGGGCCAGATGCACATGGCAATCCTCGCCGAGATTGACTTCGGCGAGCAGCCACAGACGCTTCTCGATGACGTCATAGGAAAGTATCGCCACCGGGCTGCCCGGATATTCCGCCTCGCAGATGCGGGTAATTTCGAGCAGGATATTGGGTAGCGCCTCCCCCCGCGCCACGAGTTCGAGAATGCTGTTTTCCTCGCCCAGGCGTCGCTCGGAGCGCTGGCGCATGGCCACTTCGGCCTCAAGCTCGCTGCTGCGCTCGGCAGCCAGGCGCACGTTCGATGACAGCCGTTTGTTGAGCTGGAGGTGGCGCAGGGTGGCGGTAAGAAACAGCAGCAGCGCTAGGCTCAGGGTGGTGAAGATCACTACGTCGTACTGGCGCAGGATGTCGCGCAAATGAATGTCCTGGGGGGCGTCATAGGGCGGCGCCCGCAGGGTTTTCATGAGGTCATGGACATTCTGGTAGCTGAGGGGAATTGCCCAGCCCTGATAATTGCCGCGTCGGGTGACCTCGCCGCCATGGGGCATGCTCAATAAGGCAATCGCAACCTGGGTAGCCAGGGCCTCCGGCGTTTCGGCGCGGGCGGCGAAGGGCCACTCGGCATAGAGAGGCGTTGACAGCAAATGCGGGAAGCCTGGCTCGTAGCGCTGGTTGAGAATGCGAAATTTCGCCAGGTCGATCTTGCCTTCCCGGGCCATGGCTTCCAGCACCCCGCTGCGGGCGACGCCGGCATCCACGTCGCCGGCCTCAACCGCCTTGACGATATTGTCCTGGGGCAGGCCCATGAAACGGAACGTGACATCCTTGTTCAGGTCGAGGCCGGCGTTCGCCAGTTCTCCTGCCTGAGTCAGGTAGCCACCGAAGGCCTTGGGGGCTACGGCGCCGATGGTGCGGCCCTTGAGGTCGGCCAGGGAAAGCAGGCCCTGACGGTCGGCGCGGACAAAGATCACGCCGCCGAACTCCTTCGCCGGCTGGCTGGCGGTGCCGCCGATCATGGTGGCAATGCGCGTCACCCGGTGATGGGCTTCGAGCACGATGTAGCTTTCCGGGTGGGTGAGGATGAAATCCACCTTGCCGCCGGCCACGGCAGGTTCAACCTCGTCTAGATTGAGCGGCAGAATTTCAAAGCGATGCCCTTGCACATGGCTGGAAAGGTAGTCCGCCGTAGGCTGCAAGGCCGCCAGCGTTTGTTCTTTCGGGCGCGGCGAGAGGACGCCAATCACCAGCGTGGAAGGAGAAGAGGCGTCGACGGTCGCGGGAGTGTCGGCCAAGGCCAGGCCCGGGACAGGTAGCAGGCAAGCCAAAATGCATAGACGCAAGCACGCGAATGCCATCCGCCAGACGGATGACGCTGGAACATATGCACTGAAAATTGGCCGAATCCCCATGTGTTTGGAATTCTAGCGGAAAAGCCCTGTGCCGCCGGGCCGCCGCTCCGCTAAGATAGCGGCGAGGAGAGAACTTGCCATGACCCGTCGAATTGATCCCCTGTTGGCGGACCTGCATGTCCGCATTGCTTCGCTGCGTCGTGACCTTCATGCCCATCCGGAACTGGCATTCCACGAAAAGCGTACCAGCGACAAAGTGGCCGAAACCCTGGAGCGGCTGGGTATCGAGGTGCATCGCGACCTAGCCCATACCGGCGTCGTCGGTGTCTTGTCCGCAGGCAGTAGCAAGCGGGCCATTGGCCTGCGGGCCGACATGGACGCGCTGCCGCTGGAAGAGTTGAACAGTTTCCCCCATCGCTCGAAGCACGAAGGGCGCATGCACGCTTGTGGCCATGATGGTCATACGGCCTTGCTGCTGGGGGCGGCGGAAGCCCTGGCGAAGACGCGCAATTTCGACGGCACGGTGTATTTCATTTTTCAGCCCGCCGAAGAGCATGAAGGCGGCGGCCGGGTGATGGTGGAAGAGGGCTTGTTCGAGCGCTTCCCGATGGAAATGGTGTTCGGTCTCCACAACTGGCCGGGCATGCCTGCCGGCAGCCTTGGCGTCATCGAGGGACCGGTGATGGCCGGCGCCGATCGCTTCGAGATCAGCATCACCGGGCGCGGTGGTCATGCCGCCATGCCGCACCAAGCGGTGGATGTGGTGGTGGCAGGCAGCGCGCTGGTGCAGGCCCTGCAAGCCCTGGTCAGCCGCAATACCGATCCCCAGGATGCCGCGGTGGTCAGCGTGACCCGCTTTCATGCCGGTAGCGGCGCCGACAACGTGCTGCCGGAAACCGCTGTTCTCGGCGGTACCGTGCGCAGCTTCCGACCCGATCTTCAGGACGCTCTCGAAGACGGCCTGCGGCGGGTCTGCAAAGGCATCGAGGTCAGCCATCAGGTGCAGGTGGAGATTCACTACGAACGCGGCTACCCGCCTACCATCAATGCCTCCGAGCCGACCTTCATCTGTCGCGAGGTAGCGCGGCAGGTGGTGGGGGAGGGCAAGGTGCTGACCCACCTCAAGCCGAGCATGGGCGCCGAGGATTTTTCCTATCTGGCGCGGGTGGTACCGGCGTGTTATGTCTGGCTCGGCAATGGCCCTGGCGAGGGCGGCTGCATGCTGCACAGCCCCCACTACGACTTCAACGACGACATCATTCCCACCGGTATCCGCTACTGGCTGCGGCTGGTGGAAAAGGTGCTGGAGACGCGCTGAAGCTGGATTACAGCGTGAAGCGGCCACCACCGCAATGCTGGCTGGCGGCGAGGCGGGTCAGGGTCGGCAGCAGGTTGAGGCCGCTCTCGGTCTTGAGCAGTCGGGCGTGGAGCTTCAATTCGTCCAGGGTGTGATCCACCGCCTCGCCGACGGCGGCAAAGGCCACGGCGTTGCCGCTGCTACAGGACGGAAAGGCAAGGGCGCGGTCATCGAAGGCTTCCTTCAGGCGCGCCACGCTGTCGCGATAGTCCCGGTGCTTGGACAGCAGGTTGGTTACCAGCAGGCCCTCGTCCGAGAGTTTGGCCTTGGCGTTGAGGTAGAAGCGCAGGGAATCCAGTTCGCCGACGCGGGCATCTTCGTCGAAGCCGTCCACCAGAATCAGGTCGAACGTCTGCTTGGTCTCGGCGATGAAATCGGCGCCGTCGCCGAGCTTGACCGCCAGGCGCGCCGATTCCTCCGGTAGCTTGAAGTGAAAGTTGGCGGCGGCCACCACGGCGGGTTCGATTTCCACCACCGTGAGTCGCGCCTCGGGCCGATGGCGATGCAGAAACTTGGTCAGGGAGCCGGCGCCGAGGCCGATCAGCAACACCCGGCGCGGCCAGCGCGGCTCCGGCCGCAGCAGCAGGCAAGCCATCATTTCGCGGGTGTATTCGAGTTCCAGGGCCCAGGGCCGGGCAATGCGCATGGCGCCCTGAATCCAGTCGGAACTGAAATGCAGGTAGCGAACTCCGGCTTCTTCGCTAACGAGAATATCGACGCTCAATGCAGAGTCCGTCCGTCAGTAGAGAAGAGGCGCTCGATCACCTCGGGGCCGAAGCGGTATTCGTGCTGGCAGATGTCGTCGTGGATGGCGAGGCCGCCTTGTTCGGCGAGGGCTTCCTCAATTTCATCGCGGTCAAGGGCGCGCAGCATGTCGAGTACCTTTTCCTCGTCGCGGGGGCAGTGGTAGCGTACCGGCAGCGGATCGAACAGACGCAGGGTCTCCTCGGGAAACAGCCGGCCGAGCAGGGTTTCCGCCGGCAGGGCGAGTTCGTCGGCGCGCAGGGTTTGCGCCAGCATCTGCACCCGGTTCCAGCCATCCTCGTCCCGCTCGTCGGCCCCCGGCAGCTTTTGCAGGAAGAGGCCGCTGGCGTGGCGTTCGCCCGCGGCAAGCCAGAGGCGGGTGGGGGTCTGCTCGGAGCTTTGCAGGTAATGCTCAAACACCGCCGCCATGCTGTCGCCCTCCAGGGGCACGAAGCTCTGATAGGGCTGGTCGGCATTATCGGTCTGCAGCGTCAGCATCAGTTGGCCATCGCCCAGCAGCTGCGGCAGCGGCCCCGGCGCCACGGCCTCGCGGGTCTTGGCCAGGCCGCGCAGACGCAGGCGCTCGTCGCAATCCACCACCAGCAGCTTGACCGGGCCATGCCCCTGCAACTGGAAAGTGAGGCGGCCGGGTGACTTAAGGTTGCTGCCAATCAGCGCCGTGACGGCAGCGAGTTCGCCGAGCAGGTCGCGCACGGGCGCCGCGTAGTCACGGCGGGCCTGCATCTCGTGCCAGCAGGGGCCGAGTTGCACTAGGGCGCCGCGCAGATTGAGGTCTTCAAAAAGAAAACGACGGACGGCATCCATTATTTGACGAAGCTCGCAAACAGGTTGGGATCGAAACCGACCAGCAACTGGCCGCCTTCGGTTTCTACCACCGGCCGCTTGATGAGGCTGGGAAACTCCAGCATCGTCGCCACGGCCTTGCTCTGGGTGGTGATGTCCTGCTGTTCCGGCGTCAGTTTGCGGAAGGTGGTGCCTTTGGTATTGACGAGGGTTTTCCAGCCCAGCACCTGGCACCAGACGACCAGGCGTTCGCGTGGGACGCCCTGCTTCTTGTAGTCGTGGAACTCATAGGCGACGCCATGCTCTTCGCACCAGGCGAAGGTCTTTTTCATGGTGTCGCAGTTCTTGATGCCGTAAATCCTGACCACAACGTCCCCTTCTTGAATTTCAGTAAGGGGCGAATGCTAGCAAATATGGGGCTGGAATCGGTGGTCGAACCGCTGTTCCCGGTTGCCGGTACGCCGGACCCATGCGGCGTGGGTTGGGTGACCGGGATGCTGAAAAGCAGATGCGATGGCGTATGATGTTAGTCATAGAGGAGGTATCGTCATGATCCCAGAGGGGCGAATTCGCCGAGGCCATTCCTGTGCGGGTGAAGCGGAGGTGGCGGTGGCGGATTTCCATGCGCAGGTGGAACAGACCGACATGGCGTTGGTGCTGTTTTTTTGTTCTGCCTCCTATGATCTCTCCGTGATCGCGGAAGAAATCAAGCGCCGGTTCAGCGGCGTTCCGGTGCTGGGGTGCACCACGGCCGGTGAAATTGGCCCTGCGGGCTATCAGGACAGGAGCCTCTCCGGGTTGAGCTTTCCCGCCGGCTCGTTTAGCGCGGCAACCGGTGGTCTGGATCAACTGGAGAGTTTTGATGTTGCCGAAGGGCGGGCGTTTTCCCAGCGGGTGCTCAAGGAGTTGGAGGCCTGTTGTCCCGATGCTGGCGCCGGCAATAGCTTTGGTTTTCTGCTGATTGATGGGCTTTCCCAGCGCGAGGAGCAAGTCATTCACGCGCTTCAGGACGGGCTGGGCGGAATTCGCGTGGTTGGCGGCTCGGCAGGGGACGACCTGCAATTCAAGCGTAGCTGGGTGTTCCACGATGGCGCGTTTCATGCCGATAGCGCCGCCCTGGCCTTGGTGTCTACCCGCTTTCCGTTCCGTGTTCTCAAGAGTCAGCATTTCGTTGCCGATGGTGAGTTACTGGTGGTGACGGAAGTGGACGCGGCCCGGCGCCTGGTCTGGGAAATCAACGGCCTGCCGGCGGTGGACGAGTATGCGCGTCTGGTCGGGGTGCCGGCAGCCAGCCTGACGCCGGCCCACTTCGCTGCCTTTCCCGTGGTGGTGACGATCGGTGGAGCGGACTTTGTGCGATCGATCCAGAGCGCCAATGCGGACGGCAGCCTCACACTCTATTGCGCCATCGACGAGGGCGTGGTGTTGCGGGTGGCCCATGGTCATGATCTCGTGGGTGAATTGGAGAAGTTGCTCTCCGGGCTACAGGAGGAACTCGGTGAGATCCAGGCCATGCTGGTCTGTGACTGCGTATTGCGCAACCTGGAGGCAAGTCGGGCGGGCCAGAAGGATGCCGTCAGCGAGTTGCTCCAGCGCAGCAATGCCGTGGGCTTCAGTACCTACGGCGAGCAATACTGCGGGGTCCATATCAACCAGACATTGACCGGTGTCGCCATCGGTGGCGGTGTGTCCTGATGGCTGATCCGGCTAACTTCCCTGATGAGGTCGCCCTGCGGGCCGAGATCACGCGCCTCAACAAGGTGGTGAAGGCGCTGATTAACAACGCCCAGCGCCAGGCCAATGCGGGCGGGAATTTCGGCCTGTTCCAGAACGCGGTGGCGCTTGAGGGACAGGTGCGCCGCCGCACGGCGGAGCTTGAGGCAGCCCTGCATGAGAACGAACGCATTAACCGCGACCTGACCCGGGAGCGCGAAGAGCAGCGCATCCTGATCCGGAAACTGGAAGACGCCCACAAGCAGTTGCTGCGCGCGGAAAAGTTGGCATCCATCGGCCAGCTTGCGGCGGGCATCGCCCATGAGGTGAATAATCCGATCGGTTTCGTGCATTCCAATTTGGGCACCTTGAAGCAATACATCGCCCAATTGCTGGACTTGCTCGATCTCTACGCACCGCTGGAACTGTCGGCGTCGCCAGATCTGCGGCAGCGTATCGAGGCGGCGACGCAGGAGGCCGATCTGCCCTTCCTGCGCGAGGATGCACTGGTACTGATTGCTGAATCCATTGAGGGCACGGCGCGGGTGCGACGCATCGTTCAGGATTTACGGGATTTTGCCCGTCCCGGCGATTCCGCGTGGCAGACCGTAGACCTGCATGTTGGGCTGGAGAGCGCGCTGAATGTGGTCTGGAGCGAGATCAAGGACAAGGCAGTGGTGGTGCGCGACTATGGCTCGCTGCCGGCGGTGGAGTGCCTGCCTTCGCAACTCAATCAGGCGTACCTGAACATTCTGGTGAATGCCGCCCAGGCAATCACGGGGCGAGGCACGATCACCTTGCGCACCGCATGGGAGGGCGATTGGGTCAGTCTTGCCATTTCGGATACCGGTTGCGGCATGACGCCGGAAGTTCGCGGGCGGGTTTTCGATCCCTTCTTTACTACGCGGCCGGTGGGGAAAGGCACGGGCCTTGGCATGTCCGTGGCCTATGGCATTGTCGAGAAACACGGCGGTCGCATCGAGGTGGAAAGCGAAGCGGGAAAGGGCAGTACCTTCACCGTGCACTTGCCGGTCAGCCAGGCAGGCCGGTAATCCCCGTATTAGCCCTTGATCTTGCCTTTGGCCGGATACATGGCTTTCCCGGCCCGGACGGGGCCCATGTATTTCGCCAGGGCTGCCGCGAATTCTCCCGGCGAATGGGCGCCTTGACGCAGGCGGAGGAGGGTTTCTTCCGGGACTTCTGCTTCGAGACGATGTAGCTCCTGCTCCGAAATGAAGCGGAAACTGTGGCTTACCATTCCCCGCTCCGGGTGCTCAATCAGGGCGTGGGGAACATAACTGCCGACGCTGAAACCGTGCATGTTCGCTCTCCTCCTGCAACTTCATCCATCCGCGCGGTGAGTCATCTTGAGGTGACCTGACCGGCGGTGCCGTCTCGATCTCCGTCTGCCTTTAACGGATCGGGCGGCAATTTCTTGATTTGTTTGTAGAAGATAGGCCGGATTTGCGCAAGGCCGGGGTTGCCTGCAGGGCAATCGCATGAAAGCGGCAAATATGATCTCCTCCCCCTTCAAGGGGGAGGTTGGGAGGGGGATGGGGTAGGAATGACGTATTCAGCGATGTTTTTTCGCCGCTTGCATCCCCATCCCCTCCCCGGCCCTCCCCTTGAAGGGGAGGGGGTGGCCTTCATGCGATTGCCCTGGGGTTGCCTGGGCATCGGACTGGAACGGCATGGATTTCGGGCATAATCACGACGTCATTGATGGGACGGGAACATGCCAACTCAGAGCGAGGCCCAGGGACGGGCCGACGATATTCGAGCGTTTCGCGCCGAACTGGACCGGCTGCAAGCGGAAGAGGTGCTGGTGCTCGACGCCGGCCGCAGGGATGCCGTCTTTGCCCACCACGAAGCCCTGCTGGCCAGCCTCGCCACCCGTTTCGACATCGACCGCGACAGCCGCGCCAAACAACTGTCTCTCGGCATGCGCGTGGCGTCGTTTCTCGGTGCCCTGGCTTTGTCCGCCAGCGTGTTTTTCCTCTTTTATCAGTTCTGGGGACGGTTCAACGAGCTTGCCCAGGTCGCCATCCTGATCGCCAGTGCTCTCGGCAGCCTGGGGCTGACGGTCTGGATTCAGGGGCGTGACGCCACCGGCTATTTCACCAAGCTGGCGGCGCTGGTGGCCTTCATCTGCTTCGTTCTTAATCTGACCATGCTCGGGCAGATATTCAATATCACGCCCTCCGACAAGGCGCTGCTGCCCTGGGGCGCCCTGGCCTTCCTGCTGGCCTACACCTGCAATCTGCGTCTGCTGCTGCTGGCGGGCATCGCCTGCGTGATCGCCTTCGTCGCCATCCGCATGAATGCCTGGAACGGTATTTCCCTCTGGCACACCCTGGAGCGGCCGGAGAACGTGCTGGCCGCCGCGCTGCTGTTGCTGGCGCTTCCCCTCGGCGTCGATCATCGCTCCCGGCCCGGTTTTGCCGCCCTCTACCGGGTGACCGGCCTGCTCTGCCTGTTTGTCCCGATGCTGGTGCTCGGCCACTGGGGCGAGGGCAGTTACCTGGACTGGGACGCAAAAACCATCGAGCAGGGCTATCAGACCGCCGGCTTTGTCTTCAGCGCCCTGGCCATCGCCATCGGCGCCCGCCGCGACTGGCCGGAGACGGTGAATACGGGCATCGGCTTCTTCGTCATCTTCCTGTTCACCAAGTTCTACGACTGGTGGTGGGAGATCATGCCCAAGTACCTGTTCTTTCTGGTGGTCGGACTGACGGCAGTGCTGATCCTGGTGGTCCTCGGCCGCCTGCGCCGCATGGCGCGTTCCCGCAGCGGCGAGGAGGCCCCATGAAATCCTGGTCGCGTAAAACCACCCTGCTGGCGGGAGCGGCGCTGATCGTGCTGGCCAATGGCATTGCCCTGTTCGGCGTCTGGGGCAATCGTGCCGGCGAACCGGAAGCCGTCGTGACCCTCAGCGAACGCGAACTGACGCTGCCCTACCGCGGCCAACGGCGCGAGAACAGCGGCCTGGCCCTGGCGCTGAACTGGCGCGTGGCCGACCGGGAGATGGTGGATCTGATGTATTCCTACCCGAGCCGGGGCGGCACACCGGACTGGCTCGACGCCGACCACATGGCGCAGTTGGGTTTCAATGTCAGCGGCGACGAGGGTGACGCCAGCAGTGCGGCGCAGCGGCGCTACACGCGCCAGTTGTCGCGGGATGTGCTGGTGGTGCTGGAGGTGGACGGTCCGGTCTGGCGCGCGGCCCTGGAGACGGCGCGCGAGCATGCGGTGCGCCATGAGGCGGCGGCCGCGGCCAACCCTGGCGACAAGGAGTTCGCCAACCGGGCCAAGAATGCACGGGAGTCCCTGGTTCGGGAGGAGGAGTTCAACAGCCGCCTGTTCGCCATCGACGCCGGCCTCGATGCCGCCGCCCTGCGCGCCCGTTATCCGGACCGCCAGCGTTACCTGATCCTCAAGGGCACGGTGCGGCCGCGCACCATTGTGCGCGACAAGAAAACCCGCTTCTCCGGCTATGTCAGCGATCTGGCCGTGGGCGCCATCAACGTGCCCCACGCCTTGCGACCCGGCATCGAGAATCTGCAGGCGCGCTATCTGGGCGTGAGCCGGGGCCAGGAGGGGCGCTTTACCGCCACCGTCGCCACCGGCCAGCGCCTGGAGCCCTGGCTGATGGCGATTGCGCCGGTCGCGGCCGCCGTGCCGCCTCGGCCGGCCGTCAAGCGCTGACTTAGCGCTTCAGCTTGGCGAAGGCCGCCGCCATGGCGCCGCCGGATGGAGGCGGTGTGCTGGCCTGGGATGCGCGCTGGACGGCCTTTCCAGGCCGGGCATCGCTGCGAGGGCCGCTGGACGGGCGTTGTGTGGCAGGGTCGTCTGTAAGCCGCATGGTGAGGGCGATGCGCTTGCGTGGCAGATCCACTTCCAGCACTTTCACCTTCACCACGTCGCCGGCCTTCACCACTTCATGGGGATCGCGGACGAAGCGGGTGGAGAGGGCGGAAACGTGCACCAGGCCGTCCTGATGGACGCCGATATCCACGAAAGCGCCGAAGTTGGTGACGTTGGTGATGACGCCTTCGAGCTGCATGCCGACTTGGAGGTCGCGCAGTTCCTCGACGCCGTCGCGGAAGCTGGCGGTCTTGAACTCGGGACGCGGGTCGCGGCCGGGTTTTTCCAGTTCCTTGAGGATGTCCTGCACCGTCGGCAGGCCGAACTTCTCGTCGGTGTATTTGGCCGGGGCGAGCTTGCGCAGGGTGGCTGAGTCGCCGATCAGGTCCTTCATGCCGCGCTTGATGTCGGCGATGATGCGTTCCACCACCGGGTAGGACTCCGGGTGCACGGCGGAGGCATCGAGCGGGTTCTCGCCGCCCATGATGCGCAGGAAACCGGCCGCCTGCTCGAAGGTCTTGTCGCCCAGGCGTGGCACTTCACGGAGTTGCTCGCGGCTCTTGAAAGCGCCGTTTTTGTCGCGGAAACTGACGATGTTGGCGGCGAGGGTCGAGTTGAGGCCGGAAATGCGCGTCAGCAAAGGGACCGAGGCCGTATTCACGTCCACGCCGACGGAGTTCACGCAGTCCTCGACGATGGCATCCAGAGCGCGGGCCAGCTTGGTCTGATTCACGTCATGCTGGTATTGGCCGACGCCGATGCTCTTGGGGTCGATCTTCACCAGTTCGGCCAGGGGGTCTTGCAGGCGGCGGGCGATGGAGACGGCGCCGCGAATGCTGACATCAAGGTCGGGGAATTCCCGCGCCGCCAGTTCCGAGGCGGAATACACCGAGGCGCCGGCTTCGGAGACGACGATCTTGGTCAGGCCCAGTTCCGGGTGGCGCTTCATCAGGTCGCCGGCCAGCTTGTCGGTTTCGCGGCTGGCGGTGCCGTTGCCGATGGCGATCAGGGCGGCGTTGTGCTTGAGCGCCAGCATGCGCAGGGCGGCCAGGCTGCCTTCCCAGTCCCGGCGTGGTTCGTGGGGGTAGAGGGTGGCATGGTCGAGGAACTTGCCAGTGGCGTCCACCACGGCCACCTTGACGCCGGTGCGGATGCCGGGATCGAGGCCGATCACCGTTTTGGGGCCCGCCGGGGCGGCCAGCAAGAGATCGTGCAGATTGCGGCCGAAGACGCGGATCGCCTCTTCTTCGGCGCGTTCCCGCAGGCCGTTCATGAGTTCCAGTTCCAGGTGCAGGGAGAGCTTGACCATCCAGGCCCAGCGCGCGGTTTCGAGCAGCCAGCGGTCTGCCGCCCGGCCCTGGTCCTTGATGCCGAACTGGCTGGCTACCATGGCTTCGCAGGGGGAGGAGCGGGGCGGGTCTTCGAGTTCCGGCTCGGTCTTCAGGGCCAGCTTGAGCACCCCTTCATTGCGGCCCCGCAGCATGGCCAGCGCCCGGTGGGAGGGCAGGTCCTTGATGGCTTCACGGAAGTCGAACCAGTCGCGGAACTTGCTCACTTCGGCGCTGGTGTCGTTTTCCTTGCCATCCACCACCTGGGACACCAGGAGGCCGTAGTCGTTGAGATAACGGCGCAGTTTTTCCAGCAGCGAGGCGTCTTCGGCGAAGCGTTCCATGAGGATCTGCCGGGCGCCATCGAGGGCGGCCTTGACGTCGGGCACGTGCTGTTCCGGTGGCTCGGTAGCGGTGTTGACGAACTTGGCGGCTTCGGCCTCCGGCGACAGGGTCGGGTCGGCCATGAGGGCGTCGGCCAGGGGCTCCAGCCCGGCTTCGCGGGCAATCTGGGCCTTGGTGCGGCGTTTCGGCTTGTAGGGCAGGTAGAGGTCTTCCAGGCGCTGCTTGGTGTCTGCGTTCTCGACGTCGTTACGCAGTTCGGGCGTCAGCTTGCCCTGTTCGTCGATGCTTGCCAGCACGGCGGCACGACGCTCTTCGAGTTCGCGCAGATAACCGAGGCGTTCTTCCAGATTGCGCAACTGGGTATCGTCGAGTTCGCCGGTGACTTCCTTGCGGTAACGGGCGATGAAGGGCACGGTGGCGCCTTCGTCCAGCAGTTGCACAGCGGCCATGACCTGGGCCGGGCGGACGCCGAGTTCGTCGGCGATACGGGTTTGAATCGGAGGCAGCATGAAAAACGTCCGGTGAAGCGGGGAGGGCCGGCACCCTACCGGACGACCTTCAGGATGACAAGACTTGACGGCGCGCCTAGTTCAAGGTTCGGGCCAGGGCGGCGCGGAATTCCCGCAACAAATCAGCATGTTCCGGCTGATGGGCGAGCAGGGTAAAAAGCTCGATCAGGGCCTTGCGGCCGGCTTCTTCGTTCCATTTGCGGTCGCGGCGGACGATTTCGAGCAGATTTTCCAGGGCGGCCCGGTAGCTGCCGGCGTAGGCCTGGGCATGGGCGAGGGCAAGGCGGGCGTCGAGATTGGTCGGGTCGGCGGCCAGTTGGGCTGCGAGGGCGGCGGTATCGACGCCGCTGCTCTTCTCGGCCATGGCGAGGCGGGCGCGCAGGGCGTCGAGGCGGGTGGTGTCACGGGCCTTCTCCGCGATGGCATCCAGCACCTGCCGCGCTTCGTCGAAGGCTTGCGCTTCCAGGTTCAGTTCTGCCAGGTCCAGATGGGCGTCTTCAAAACGCGGATCGAGGGTCACGGCTTCGGTCATGAGGCGGCGAGCTTCGTTCAGGTCACCCTGTTGGTGGGCGGTGAGGGCATCCAGGCGCAGGGGTTCGGCGGGGGAGGGAATCAGCTTGTCGAGGAAGTCGCGCACCTGGCCTTCGGGCAAAGCGCCGGTGAATTCATCGACCATGTGGCCGTTCACGAAGGCTTTGACGGCCGGAATGCCGCGCACTCCATAGCGCTGGGCGAGGGGCTGGTTGTGGTCCGAATTCACCTTGGCAAGGATAAAGCGGCCACCGTATTCGGCCGCCAGCTTCTCCAGCATCGGCTTGAGGATCTGACAGGGTTGGCACCACTCGGCCCAGAAATCCACCAGGACCGGCACCCGGCACGAGGCGGCGAGAACTTTTTCTTCAAAATCATCAAGATTGACGTTGTAGGCGTGGCTGGACATAGGGTTCTCCATTAGGACGCCCTTATATATGAGGCCGCCCCCTCAGAAGTCAAGCGGCAAGGGCGCTGGCCTGACGATGGTAGAGGCTGGTCAATACATCGGTCTGGCTCAGAATGCCTCGCAGTCTGCCTTCCGCATCGGTGACCGGGATCGCCTGCTGGTGACCCCGAGTGGCAAGGGCTGCGGCGGCGATACCGATATTGTCGTCTTCGCGGGCCTGGATGACCGGGCGGGTCATGACCTGGCCCGCTACCTCGGGCTGGCTGGCCTGAGTTCCCGGCGCCAGGTGGGGGAGGTTTTCGAGACTGAGCAGGCCAATCACCCGTTGCTCCCGGTCCACCACCGGCAGGGCCTGGATGTGGTTTTCCCGCAGCAAGGCCCAGGCGTCGTCGAGCCGGGTGTTGAACTCCACCGCCACCGCCGGCGTTGTCATCAGGTCGCCGCACGTCTGGGTGCTGTGGCGGCGGAAGGCGTGATCCATGGCGAGGTTGTAGATGCGCACCAGGTCATCCTCGCGGATGTCGATGAAGCTGTCGATCTGCTCCAGGGCGTGTTGCAGATCCTGATGGCGGATGCCGCTGCGGGTGAGCGGTGGAGGCGCCGGCTTGGGCTTGGGTGGCGCGCATTGCGGGTAGCGCCGGCCCGGCAACAGGTTGTTGATGAGCAGTACCGCTGCCAGGGCGGCGAGAATGTTGGCGGCCACGGTTTCCAAGCTGGCCCACGATGCCGTGGGGGCCATTGCCAGGCCGGCGGCGAGGGCGCCGCCGGGCGGATGCAGGCAGCGCAGGTTGTTCATGGCCCAGATGGCGAGGGCCACGGCGGTGGCGACGGCCAGGGCCGGCCAGGGAATCCAGTGGCCGCAGACCAGGCCCGCCAGAGCCGAAAGCAGCAAACCGCCGGCCACCGACCAGGGCTGGCCGAGAGGGCTGTGGGGCAGGGAAAACATGATGATCGAGGTGGCGCCGAGAGGCAGCAGAAACTGGCGCTGGGCCGGGTCCAGGGGCAGCACCGCCAGTACGCCCTGAATCAGCAACAGGCCCGCCAGACCGGCGAAGGCGCTCTTGGCCCGTTCGCCGTGAGACAGAGGGGCGGCATCGGCGATCAGGTACTGGCGGGCGAATTGAGCCAGGGATTGGCGCAGGGAGCGTAGTGGCTGCACGGGGAGTCCTCCAACATGTTTTTTTTCAGCTTAAAGGGAAAGCCCATGGACTTTCCTTGATCCGCGACAGTTTGCCGCTAGCGTTTGCTCCAAACGGACCGCCAATCGTCATGGGTGGCACGGGGGGCGAAGGTATAATGCCATCCCTTCGCTCCCCATTGCCCATGCCCCCCGGCACCCTAGCTCCCATGGCCCAGATCATCAAGCTGCGCGGCGCGCCCGCCTTTTCCGCTTCCCGTCTTGCCCGTCTTCAGGAAACGGCCGCCGTGCCCCTGGCAGCGGAGTTCTGGGTGTTCATCGAGGTCGAGACCGCACCGGGGGACGAGGAATTGGCCCGCCTCAAGGACCTGCTGGGCATTCCCGCCAGCCTGCCGCCGGCGCCCCAGGGCGAGTTGCTGCTGGTGACTCCGCGGCTGGGTACGATCTCGCCCTGGTCGTCGAAGGCCACCGACATCGCCCGCAACTGCGGCTTTGCCGGCATCTTGCGCATCGAACGCGGCATCGCTTTCCATGTCGCCGGCAAGGTGGATCGGGCGGCCCTGGCGGCCAAGCTCCATGACCGTATGACCGAATCGGTGCTGGCTTCCATCGACGCGGCCGAAGCCCTGTTCCGCCACGTCGCCCCCCAGCCTCTGGCTACGGTGGATATCCTGGCTGGCGGCAAGGCCGCCCTGGTCGCGGCCAACAGCGAACTCGGCCTGGCCCTGTCGGACGACGAAATCGACTATCTGGTGACCAACTTCACCAAGCTTGGCCGCAATCCCACCGACGTCGAACTGATGATGTTCGCCCAGGCCAACTCCGAGCATTGCCGCCACAAGATTTTCAACGCCACCTGGACCGTGGATGGCGTGGACCAGCCCCTGTCCCTGTTCGGCATGATCCGCGAGAGCCACAAGGCCCACCCGCAGGGCACGGTGGTGGCCTATTCCGACAACGCCGCCGTGATCGAGGGAGCAAAGATCAAGCGTTTCTTCCCCGACGCCCAGGGTGCCTATGGCTACGTGGAGGAAACCACCCACCTGCTGGCCAAGGTGGAAACCCACAACCACCCGACGGCAATTTCGCCCTTCGCTGGCGCTGCCACCGGTTCCGGCGGCGAGATCCGCGACGAAGGGGCGACCGGGCGCGGTTCCAAGCCCAAGGCCGGCCTCTGTGGCTTCTCGGTTTCCGACCTGCGCATTCCCGGCTATGAGCAACCCTGGGAATCGGCTTACGGCAAGCCCGACCGCATCGCCTCGGCGCTGGATATCATGATCGAAGGCCCGATCGGCGCGGCGGCGTTCAACAACGAGTTCGGTCGTCCCAACCTGAGCGGCTATTTCCGTACCTTTGAGCAGGCCTTTGACGGCGAGGTGCGCGGCTATCACAAGCCGATCATGATCGCCGGCGGCGTTGGCAACATCTCTGATCGCCATTCCTTCAAGATCAGGTTCCCCGCCGGTTCCCTGCTGATCCAGCTTGGCGGCCCCGGCATGCTGATCGGCCTCGGCGGTGGTGCGGCATCCAGCATGACCACCGGCACCAACGCCGCGGACCTGGACTTCGCCTCGGTGCAGCGCGGCAATCCGGAAATCCAGCGCCGCGCCCAGGAGGTCATCGACCGCTGCTGGCAGTTGGGCGACAGCAATCCGATTCTCGCCATTCACGACGTCGGCGCTGGTGGCATTTCCAATGCCATGCCGGAACTCGCCCACGACGCCGGCTGCGGCGCCGCCTTCGACCTGCGCGCCGTACCCAGCGAAGAGCCGGGCATGTCGCCACGCGAAATCTGGAGCAACGAGGCTCAGGAGCGCTATGTGCTGGCTATCGCACCGGAAAGCCTCGATGCCTTCCGCGCCCTGTGCGAACGCGAACGCTGCCCCTTCGCCGTCCTCGGCCATGCCACTGACGACGACCACCTGACGGTGAAAGACGACCACTTCGGCAACAAGCCGGTGGACATGCCGATGGAAGTGTTGCTCGGCAAGCCGCCGCGTGTACATCGTAATGCCGAACACCGCAGCCGCCAGGCACCGGCGCTGGACGTAGGCAGCATCGAACTCAAGGAAGCCGCCCTGCGGGTGTTGCGTCTACCCTCGGTGGCGTCGAAGAACTTCCTTATCACCATTGGTGACCGCAGCGTCGGCGGCATGACCGCCCGCGACCAGATGGTGGGCCCCTGGCAAGTGCCGGTGGCCGACGTGGCGGTGACCGCCATGGGTTACGACACCTATTTGGGCGAGTGCTTCGCCATGGGCGAGCGCACCCCGGTGGCGCTGCTTGATGCCCCGGCCTCGGGCCGCATGGCGGTGGGCGAGGCGATCACCAATCTCGCCGCTGCCCGCGTCGATGGCCTCGGCAAGATCAAGCTCTCCGCCAACTGGATGGCGGCTGCCGGCCACGGCGTCGAGGATGCCGCCCTGTTCGATACCGTCAAGGCCGTGGGCCTTGAGTTCTGCCCCAGCCTCGGCGTCTCGATTCCGGTCGGCAAGGATTCTCTTTCCATGCGCACAAAATGGGACGAAAACGGCCAGAGCAAGCAAGTAATTGCCCCCCTGTCCCTGATCGTCACCGCCTTCGCCACCTGCGCCGACATCCGCGCCACCCTGACGCCGCAACTGCGTCCGGATGCCGAGGTGGGCGAAACCGAACTGCTACTGATCGACCTCGGCGCCGGCAGGAATCGTCTCGGCGGCTCGGCCCTGGCCCAGGTTTATGGCGTCAGCGGCAATGAGGCGCCGGATGCCGATGCCGATCTGCTGACGCGCTTCTTCAACGCCATCCAGCAACTGAGCCGCGATGGCAAACTGCTGGCCTACCACGACCGCTCCGACGGCGGCCTCTGGGCGGCGGCCTGCGAGATGAGTTTCGCCGGCCACGTCGGCGTGTCGTTGAATCTCGACACCCTCTGCTACGACCCGCTGATGAACGACGTGGACGGCATCGAGCGGGCGCCCCAGATCATCGACGGCCGCATGCGCGACCGCCTGATCGGCGCTTTGTTCAACGAGGAACTCGGCGCTGTGGTGCAAATCCGCCGCGCCGACCGCACCCCCATCATGGACGCCCTGCGTGGTGCCGGCCTTGGTGCCTGCTCGCACCTGATCGGCACCACCAACCCCAACGACGAGATTCGCGTCTGGCGCAACGCCAAGCTGGCTTTCGGTGCCAAGCGTGCCGAGTTGCAGCAGGCCTGGAGTGAAGTCAGCTATCAGATCGCCCGTCTGCGCGACGATCCGGCTTGCGCCCAGGAAGAGTTCGATGCCCTCGCCGATGCCGCCGATCCCGGCCTCTCGGCGCAACTGACGTTCGATCCCGCCGCCCCGTTCGTAATCACCGGTGCGCGGCCGAAAATGGCCATCCTGCGGGAGCAGGGCGTCAACGGCCAGGTGGAAATGGCGGCGGCCTTCGACCGCGCCGGCTTCGACAGCATCGACGTGCATATGTCCGACCTGCAAGCCGGCCGCGTCAGGCTCGCCGATTTCAAGGGCCTGGTCGCCTGCGGCGGCTTCTCCTATGGCGACGTGCTGGGGGCGGGGCAGGGCTGGGCCAAGTCCATCCTGTTCAATCCGCGTCTGCGCGACGAGTTTTCCGCCTTCTTCCAGCGCCCCGACAGCTTCGCCCTTGGCGTCTGCAACGGCTGCCAGATGATGAGCAACCTGGCGTCGATCATCCCCGGCGCCGAGGCCTGGCCGACCTTCCATCGCAATCGCTCGGAGCAATTCGAGGCGCGCTTCGTGATGGTGGAACTGCCTGAGTCGCCCTCGATTTTCCTTGCCGGCATGACCGGCTCCAAGCTGCCCATCGTCGTCTCCCACGGCGAAGGCCGGGCCGTGTTTGCCGGCGATCCCGCCAAGGCTCTCACCGCCATGCATTATGTGGATAACCGCGGCCAGGTGGCCACGACCTATCCCTTCAATCCCAACGGTTCGCCGGCGGGTATCGCCGGCGTCACCACCGCCGATGGCCGCTTCACGGTGATGATGCCGCACCCGGAACGTATCTTCCGCACCGTGCAGATGTCCTGGCATGCCGAAGGCTGGGGTGAGGACGGCCCCTGGATGACCATGTTCCGCAACGCCCGCAAGTGGGTGGGGTAAGCCCTCCACCATGATTCTCGTTACCGGCGGCACTGGCTATATCGGTTCCCATACCGTGGTGGAACTGTTGCAGGCCGGCCATGACGTGGTGGTCTTCGACAATCTCTGCAACAGTTCACCGCGGGTGCTGGATCGCATCGAGCGGATAGCCGGGCGCCGTCCGGCCTTCGTTGAGGGGGATGTGCGGGATAGCGTTGCGCTGAGTGCCTGCCTGAAGCAGTTCAGCGTCACGGCGGCGATTCATTTTGCCGGCCTCAAGGCGGTTGGCGAGTCGGTGGCCGAACCCTTGCGCTATTACGATAACAACGTGGCGGGGTCCCTGCGTCTTGCCGAGGCCATGGCGGCTGCGGGAGTACATCGGTTGGTGTTCAGCTCCTCGGCCACGGTTTATGGTGACCCCCCGTTCAATCCGGTGCCGGAAACTGCGCCCCTGGCGCCAGCCAATCCCTACGGACGCGCTAAGTTGATGGTGGAGGACATGTTGCGCGATCTGGCGCTTTCCGATTCGCGCTGGCGCGTGGGGCTACTGCGCTACTTCAATCCGGTCGGCGCTCATGAAAGCGGCCTGATAGGCGAGGACCCGCGTGGCGTCCCCAACAATCTGATGCCCTATGTGGCCCAGGTTGCTGTCGGGCGTCGGGCGGAACTGGCGGTGTTCGGCGGCGATTATCCGACGCCGGATGGCACGGGTATCCGCGATTACATTCATGTGGTTGATCTGGCCCGAGGCCACCTGGCGGCCCTCAAGGCGCTTGAACGCCAGACCGGCGCCCTGACCGTCAATCTCGGCACGGGCAAGGGGCATTCGGTGCTGGAGGTGCTGGCTTCGTTCGGCCGAGCACGGGGTGCCCCGATTCCCTATCGTGTCGTCGCTCGCCGTGCCGGCGATGTACCCGAATACTATGGAGACCCCTCCCTGGCCAAGGCCCTCTTGGGGTGGCAGGCGGAGCGCGATCTCGACGCCATGTGTCGCGACACCTGGCGCTGGCAATCCATGAATCCGAATGGCTATTCCGAGGATATCGCATGAAAATGGTTCGCAAGGCCGTATTCCCCGTGGCGGGTCTGGGTACCCGCTTTCTGCCGGCCACCAAGGCCAGCCCCAAGGAAATGCTGCCTATCGTCGATAAGCCGCTGATCCAGTACGCAGTGGAAGAGGCGGTGGCGGCGGGGGTGACGGACCTGATCTTTGTTACCGGTCGCAGCAAACGGGCGATTGAGGACCATTTCGACAAGGCCTCCGAACTGGAACGAGAGTTGGAGCAAAAAAACAAGACGGACTTGCTTGATCTGGTGCGTGGCATTTTGCCCAAGGGGGTGAATTGTATTTACATCCGCCAGGCGGAGCCGCTGGGCCTTGGCCATGCCGTTCTGTGCGCCAAGCCGGCGGTGGGTGACGAGCCGTTTGCCGTGCTGTTGGCCGACGACCTGCTCGACGGTACGCCGCCGGTAATGAAGCAGATGACCGACGCCTTCGACACCTGGGGTCGTTCGCTCCTGGCGGTGCAGGATGTGCCCCGCGAGCAGACGGGCAGTTACGGCATCGTCGCCAGCGAATTCGTCGCCGAGCGGCTGGAAAAAGTGTCCGCCATGGTCGAAAAGCCCAAGCCCGAAGACGCGCCGTCCACCCTCGCCGTGGTGGGGCGTTACATCCTGACGCCGCGCATCTTCCATCATCTGGAAACGGTTCCCGCCGGCAGCGGCGGCGAAATTCAGCTTACCGACGGCATCGCCGCCCTGCTGGCGGAAGAGGCGGTGATGGCCTACCGCTACGACGGGGTGCGCTACGACTGTGGTTCCAAGCTGGGTTATCTGGAGGCCACGGTGTCGTTCGGCCTGCGTCATCCGGAACTGGGTGAAGACTTCCGTCGTTATCTCGCGGGTCTGAAGCACTAAAGCATGGTCTCCGTTGTTCATGCCTTGCCGGGCAGCGGCGTCCACAGCGACACCCTGGAACGCCTCGGCGACGGACTCACCGCCGAGGGGCAGGTGGTTCTCGCCCGCGCCTTCGATCTCGCCGCCAGCCTCTACGGCGAGCGCCAGTTGGGCACCGGGGAGGGCGCCTTCGAGCATGCCACCGGCGTTTGCCTGATCCTCACTGGCCTGGGGCTGGACCTGGATACCCGCGTCGCCGCGCTGCTGTTTGCGGCCTACGACAGCCACGAAGAGTCACGGGAGAAACTGAGTCAGGAGTTCGGTCCCGCCGTCGCCGCCCTGGTCGGCGGCCTCCATCGCCTCGGCCATTTGCGGCCCCTGACGCGGGCGGCCGCCCTCGGCGATCAGGGGGGCGAAAAGAGCGGCGACAAGAAGGGGCCGGCAGAGATCAAGGCCCAGGCGGAAATCCTGCGCAAGATGCTGCTGGCGATGGCCGACGACATCCGTGTCGTCATGCTGCGCCTGGCCTCCCGCACCCAGACCCTGCGCTGGCTGACCGACAAGCCGGAGCATCCGCAGCGAGTGGAAATTGCCCAGGAGAGCATGGAAATCTACGCCCCTCTGGCCAACCGCCTGGGCGTCTGGCAGGTGAAGTGGGAACTGGAAGACCTCTCTTTCCGCTTTCTTGAACCCGACACCTACAAGCACATCGCCAGGAAGCTCGACGAAAAGCGCGCTGAGCGCGAGGCCTTCATCGCTAGTGCCGTGGCGCGGATTCAGGGCGAACTGGAACAGTCCGGCGTCAAGGGCGCCGAAGTGTATGGCCGCCCCAAGCACATCTACAGCATCCGCAACAAGATGCGCCAGAAAGACCTGGACTTCGAGCAGGTGTACGACGTGCGGGCGATGCGCGTGGTGGTCGAGGAAATCAAGGACTGCTACACCGCCCTGGGCATTGTTCACGCCCTCTGGCAGCCGATCCACGGCGAGTTCGACGACTACATTTCCCACCCCAAGGGCAATAATTACCGTTCCCTGCACACCGCCGTGATGGCCGAGGATGGCCGTTCCCTGGAGGTGCAGATCCGCACCCGCGAGATGCATCAGCATGCCGAACTCGGCGTCGCCGCCCACTGGCGCTACAAGGAGACCGGCACCTCGGCCAAGGCCGACTCGGCCTACGACGACAAGATCGCCTGGCTGCGCCAACTGCTGTCATGGCGCGACGAAATCACCGATTCCGACGCCTGGGTGGAGCAGTTCAAGCGCGCCTCCCTCGATGACACGATTTACGTCATGACCCCCCAGGGCCGCGTCATCGACCTGGCCAAGGGTGCCACGCCGATCGACTTTGCCTACCGGGTCCATACGGATTTGGGCCATCGCTGTCGCGGCGCCCGCATCGACGGCCATCTGGTGCCCCTCAACACGCCGCTGCAATCCGGCCAGCGCCTGGAAATCGTCACCAGCAAGACCGGCGGCCCGTCCCGCGACTGGCTTTCCTCCCCCGGTTATCTCGCCACCTCGCGGGCGCGGCAGAAGGTCAAGCAGTGGTTCGCCGAGCAGCAGGAAGCCGAAATGCTGGCCCAGGGCCGCGCCGTGGTGACCCAGCATCTTCAGCGTGAAGGGGCGACCCAATCCAATCTCGACGAGTTGGCCGGCAAGCTCGGCTTCAAGAACGCCGACGCCATGTATCTCGCCGCCTCCCGTGGTGAGGTCGGCCCCCGCGCCGTCCATGTGGCCCTCCATGGCGAGGAGACGCAAGCTGCCGAACCCGAAATTCACACCGGCCGCAGCCGTGTTGGCAGCGGTGGCATTCTGGTGGTGGGGGTGGACAAGCTGATGACCCAGTTGGGTCGCTGCTGCAAGCCGGCGCCGCCGGACGCCATTGCTGGCTTTGTCACCAAGGGCAAGGGCATTTCCGTGCACCGCGTCGAGTGCCAGAACTTCCGCAATATGGTGGCCCGCAACCCGGAGCGCATCATCAGCGCCGAGTGGGGCGGCGGCCAGGATGCCTCTGTGTATGCCGTCGATATTCTGGTGGAGGCGGCCGACCGTCAGGGCCTGCTGCGGGATATTTCCGAAGTGCTCTCCAAAGAGCGCATCAACGTCACCGCCGTGCGTACCCAGTCCAAGGCCGGCGCGGCGTCCATGGGTTTTACGGTGGAGATTGCCGGCGTCGATCAGCTACAGCGCATCCTGAGCCGGGTCGGCGAAGTGCCGGGCGTGCTTAAGGCGCGGCGGGGGTAGGGCGGTTCGCCGATCAGTGGGGGAGGTTTAAGGCTGGTAATTCTTTGGTCTGTTGATCGGCCAAAGGAGACTCTGGTCACCTAACCGAAGTCCGGCGGCAATGGGCCGGATACCGGCCGTTGAATCGCTAAGAGCGCTCAATGACCTCAGCATCCACGAATCGGAGATAATTCGATACGATTTCCCCACAAGTTCCTTTAGCCCCGCGTTCAATAGAGGTGTTCATGTCCCGGAAAAATGCTGGTAAGTCACGCCCAAAATCGGCTTCTGGCGCGCCTCCTCTACCATCGACTCAGAACTGGCTTCCAAGAACAAAGGCAGCAAAAACACTAAGCCAGTCGTTTCTTCAGCAGTGCGCCGCCTCTGAAGAACTTGTTCTGCTGCGTTCCAGGCAGGAAAAGAAGTTCAATATAGACAACTACGACTCAGGGCTGGGCATTGAGGATGTTGTACGTGAAGAGTTGGCTCGCATCATGCCAAGGAGGTACTCAATTAAAGCCGGAGTGGTCAGTGATCGGAAAGGCGCCACTGCGGGAGACTTCGACCTTGTAGTGTTCAATGCTGACTGGTTTTCGGCCATCAAGGTGGCACCTTCGTCATCATCTAGAAGTCTTCATCTTCCGATTGACGGCGTGTACGCAGTATTTGAAATTAAACAGCGGCTTACCTGGGCCAGCTTCGACGATGCGATGCGTAAGCTTGTGTCTGCTCATAGACTCCACAGACCACGTACGAATGTCTATCGCCAAACCGAAAACCGCGATGGCGTTGCCTGCCACCACGGTCTTTGCAATCCGTTATTCTCTGTCGTTCTGGCTACAGAGATAGAGCCTGGATTATCCATTGAGCACTTTGCTAATAGATTCTTTGACATTAACAAGACACTTACCCGTCTAGAGATGGTCCACGCCCTTTGCGTTCTCGGTGAGGGTACGGTGACTTGGGGATATCACGCTGAGAATGGTGGCATTAATCCAACACTTTTTATGAACGATGATCTGTATCTCCCCATCGTGCCAACGCTTCGAAAAGCAGATCAACATGGCAGCCCTTTCTACCATCTCGTTTCTTCTCTGCTGCGTCATTGCTACCATTCTATTCTTGCGCCTGAAGACCACTGGGCTGCGTATGGTCCTGATAGTTTCCGAACTCTTGCGCCTAAGGACTCCAACTTTGAGATTTCGCCAGATCCCGAATGGCTAAAGAAATTGAAGGAACCGTGCGACCACGACAGACTGAATCCTAAGGATGGGCTGAGTTCGGTGTGGCACCCAGAGGAACCAATGCCATAGAAAAGGCTGCTTCTTCTTGCAAATGCCGTATCACTGACGTTTAACACGCCTCGATTTCGTTGGTGGACGTCGCCATGCATGCCTCCACGGGTCGGGAGGACAGCATTGGCTGTCTTACTGGTCCCGATTCTCCACCATGAAGATTGGGGATGGTTCCCTAGCAACGTCGGCAAGATGCGTGATACCGGCCGCTCGCTCAGACTAGCTGAACGGCAGCAATGGCCGAGAACTTGCCATCCCCCCCAAAAAATGAACGTCCCGCTTGAGGAAGAATTTCAGGCTGGCCTGGAGGCCGCGTCGTTCGTGCGTTACAGGCATGGTATGTCTGGGAATGCCATTTGACGCGGCGTCCAGGGCCGGGATTGGGTTTGCTGTGTGGGTGTTTTGCGGTGGTGGCCGGGGGGGCGAAGGCCCCACACCCTGGCCCTCCCCTTGAAGAGGAGGGAGGTCTGTGGGAGCTGGTGTGCTGGCACTAGCTGACGCAGGCATGAGCCTGTCAATGGCGCATGTCGATGATTGACTTCAACTGAATTCGGTACTAAATTCAGTCCATTCAAACGCAAGGAGGCAGCATGCCGTCCATCGCCAACATCAAGTCCATTTCGTACCTGAAGAGCCACGCGGCGCAGATTTCTGAGGACCTGGAAATGAACGGGAATCCGTTTGTTATCACCCAGAATGGTGAGGCTGCCATGGTGATTGAAGGCGTCAAGCAGTTTCAGGAAAAGGAAGCGCTCATCGCGGCGCTGAAAATCATTGCCTTGGGCGAGCAGGATCGCATTCAAGGGAAGGGCATTTCCGCTGCGGAATCACGGGCGCAATTGCTGGCTGCTCGTCAGAGCCGCAAGTAATGGCAGCCATCATTCTTCCCGATGCCCAGGAGGACCTGCTGTCGCTTCAGGACTACATGCTCGACAAATGGGGCGAAGTGGCCTGGCTAAATGCCGAGAATGAGCTTTTTGAAAAGCTGGAGAAAGTGGACGCTGGCATTTTCAATGGAACGCCTGTCCAGGAGCTGGCATCGGTGGGCATCGTCGACTACCGGAATGTCTATACCTCGCACCACAAATTGGTCTATCGACGGTTCGGTGATGACACCTATGTGTATCTCATTGCCGGGCATAGGCAGGATTACCCGACGCTTCTGGTGAAGAGGTTGTTGAGTCGGTGACCGTCTCACATTCCTACGCGCTCGACAATGCGTTGCTGATCCTCGAAATCCTGCGCCGCATTCCGCGCCGGAATTACACCACCAGCGCCCATCTGCGCGAGCAGATCGCCGCCGGTTATGAGGTGACCGTGCGCACGGTGCAGCGGCATCTGGACGCGATTTGCAGCCGCTTCGCCATCGAATGCGATACGCGCGGCAAGCCCTTTGGCTGCCGCTGGATGCGTGACAGGGGAGAGAAAGTTGGTGGGGTGGAAATGACGCCCTTGATGCCATAGAGGGAGGCCTGTAAGCCGCGTCGTTTGGGCGTTGCAGGCATGGCATGTCCGGGAGCGCCATTTGACGCGGCTTCCAGGGCAGGGTTTGGATTTGGGTGTGTGGGTGGTTTGCGGTGGGGGGCGGGGGACGAAGGCCCCATCCCCACCCTGGCCCTCCCCTTGAAGGGGAGGGAGGTGGATGTCCAGACCGTGGCCCGGCGGGTGTGGCTAGACGCCGCCGCTGCGGTGGATGGTCTCGTAGTAGAGCTTTTCGAGTTCCAGCTTGTGCTTGGTTTCTTCGCTGGCGAGGTATTGGAACAGCTCGCGGATCGGGCCTTCTGGAGCGGTTTGGGCGAGTTCGCCGTAGTGCTGCATGGCGGCGTGTTCGCGGCCCATGGCGTATTGCAGCACGGCCTGGTCGTCGGGTTGCTCGCCCAGGTCGGGCAGGTGCAGGCAGTCGGAGAACTTGCTGTCGCTTGCGGTGCGCTCGATCTCGGCCTTGATCTGCTCGGCGATGTCGGCGCGCTGGGCGAGGGTGCCGAACAGCATGTAGTGCTTCTGTTCCTCGGCGGCGAGTTCTTCCACCAGGTAGCGGATGCGCTTGCTGACCTTGGGGATGAGGGCCGTGTAGAAGTCGCGGGCGCTTTCCTCGAAGGAGGTGGCGACGTCGAGAATCTGGCGCAGGGTGGTCTTGCTGCGCAGGCGTTCCATGCCGGGGGCCATGCCTTCGCTCATGTCGATTGCTCCGTTGCGGTGAGTGCGGCGTGAATGCTGGCGGCGACGCGGTGGCCGTCGGCGACGGCACTGACAACGTCGGGGCCGCGCACCATGTCGCCGGCGGCCCAGAGCCAGGACTCAGAGCTGCGCCCGCCGGCATCGACCTGGAGGCGGCCGCGATTCCAGGCCAGTTGCTCGGTGAGGGCGTCGCCAAGGAGGCTGGAATCGGTGGCCTGGCCGATGGCCTCGACGATCATGGCGCCGGCGTGAAACTGCTCGTCGCTTTCGTCGTAGCTGGGGGCGAAGCGGCCGGATTCATCGAAGATCGCCTTCACCTTCCAGGTCTTGAGGCCGGTCACCTTGTCGTTCTCGACCACTACCTGCTGCGGGCCACGGGCGTCGAGGATCGCTACGCCTTCTTCGCCGGCTTCCTTGATTTCTTCCGGATCGGCGAGGAAATGAGCGCGGTCTTCGAGGGCCGTCAGGGTGACGCGAACCTCGCCGTAGGCCTGCTTTTGCAGTCGGGCGAGGGTGCGGGCGATGTCCATGGCGACGTTGCCGCCGCCGATCACCACAGCGCTGCGGGGTGTGCCGAAGTCTTCGCCGGCGGTGGCCTGGCGCAGCAGGTCCACGGCCTTGCGTACGTCAGGATGCTCGCTGCCGGGGATGCGGGTGGCGCGGCCGAGTTGCAGGCCGAGGGCGATCAGCACCGCGTCGTGGCCGGTGTGGAGTTCGGCCAGGCTGATGTCCGTGCCGACGCGCACGTTGCAGCGGATGTCGACGCCGACCGAACGGATCACGTCCACGTCTTGGTCGATGATGTCGTAGGGCAGGCGGTATTCGGGGATGCCCCAGCGTGTCATGCCGCCGGCCTTGTCGAGGGCCTCGAAGACGGTGACCTGGTGGCCGAGTTTGGCGAGATCGAAGGCCGCGGTGAGGCCCGCCGGGCCGGCGCCAACGATGGCGACCTTGTAGCCGGTATTGCCGGCCGGGTTGCCGACGATCTGGCGGCATTGTTCGGCGGAGACCTGATCCATGATGTGGCGCTTGAGCCAGCGGATGGCGATGGGGTCGCCTTCGTGGCGGGCGGCGCAGGTGGTTTCGCACTTGTGGGTGCAGACGCGGCCGCAAATGCCGGAGAAGGGGTTGCTGTCGTAGAGCAGCTTGATGCCGCGCTCGTAGTCTCCATCGCGAATGGCGGCGATGTAGTCGGGAATCGCCATGTGGGTGGGGCAGGTGGCGACGCAGAGGCCGCAGGCGACGCAGCGGTCGGCTTCGAGGCGCGCCTGTTCGACGGAATAGCCATCGACGATTTCGTCGAAGGAACCGATGCGCACGGCCGGTTCGAGTTCGTGCATGTGTTCCCGCACCCGCACCGTGAGGCGGTGGCCTTCGGGGCGGCGGTAGCCGAGTTCGGCGGCATCCCAATGCTTCTTGTCCACGCCGGGAGTGAAGCGGAAGGCGTCGGGATCGCTCTCCACCCACTGGTAGGCGTTGGACATGGTGAGGGAGCCGGTCATGCAGACATCGACGCAGAGGGCGCACCAGCAGCAGCGGCCGTAGTCGATGCGCGGGCGCAGGCCGGAATCGCCTTGCTTGGTGGCAATGCCGGCCACCGGCAGCATGTCGATGGCGCCGTTCTGGCAGATGGTTTCGCAGGTGCCGCAGCCGATGCACTTGTCCACGTCGTTCTGATGGAAGCCCCGGTAGCGCGGCGCGCCGGGACGGTCGTTGATCGGGTCGGGAATCGTCACCGGGTCGCGGAACAAATTCTTCCACGCGGTGAAGGGGGAGAGGACGTCACGTATCGACATGCTTATCTCTCAATCTCCGGCGGATAGGTGTGGAGCGACACCATCAGCGCCGCCACGTCGGAAATGTTCACGTTCACGATCATGCGTTCCAGCAGGGCCATGGCGTGGGTGTAGGAGGGGCCGCGCACATTGACGCGGCGCGGGAAGCCGCTGCCGTCGGTGACCAGGTAGTAGCCGTATTCGCCACGGGAACACTCGCCGCGGATGTAGGTTTCGCCGCGCGGTATTTTCCAGTGCAGCACATTGGGAATCTTGGCCGAGAGCGGGCCGGTCTTGGGCATTTTGGCCAGCATCTGGCGCACCAGGTCGATGGAGACCAGCACATCGCGGCGGCGCACGTCGGCGCGGGTGTAGATGTCGGAGTCCTGGCCCACTACCGGCTCGAAGTCGAGTTCGGGATAGATCAGGTAGGGCTGATCCTTGCGCACGTCCTTGGCGACGCCGGCAGCGCGGGCGTTGGGGCCGGTGACGCCGTATTGGTCGAGCCAGGCGGGGTTGATCACGCCCATGCCGACGGTGCGCTTCTTGAACACGGCGTTGCAGAACATCACCTCGTACACGTCCTTCATGGTGCTTTCGATTTCGCGCAGGGTTTCTTCCATGCGCTGCTCGAAGCCCTCGGGCAGGCCGTCGCGGACGCCGCCGGGGAGGATGAACATGTGATAAATGCGCGCCCCGGTGAGCTCCTCGAAGCGGTCGAGCATCAGGTCGCGGACATAGGTGGTCCATTGGCCGATGACGCCGAGGCCGAGGCTGCCGGCCTGGCCGCCGAGATACATCATGTAGCTGTTGATGCGGCCCATTTCCAGGATCAGGGCGCGTATCCAGTTGGCGCGTTCCGGCGACTCGATGCCGGCAAGTTCTTCGACCGCCGCCGCGTAGCAATACTCGTTGAAGTCGGGTTCGGGAACGCAGATGCGGCAGACGATGGGGAAGCACTGGATGAAGCTGCGCCGCTCCATGAGCTTTTCAAAGCCCCGGTGCAGGTAGCCGACGTGGGTCTTGCCTTCCACCACTTCGTCGCCGCAGACGGTGAGTTCCACCGACATGTTGCCGGTGATGCCGGGGTGGTTCGGCCCCTGCCAGAGCTTGAGGTACTTGCCGGAGGCGAGGTCGATGTCGAGGCTGCCGTCGGCGCGGGCGGCGGGGTATTGGCTGCGGTCAGGGGTATAGCTCATGTCAGAGCCCCCCCGGATAGAGCTGCTTCTTCATGTGCGCGGCTGGGTCGGTGGTTTCACGCCCCGGACGATGGTTGAAGTTCTCTTCCGAGAACTTTTTGGTGTCGAAATCGCGCCGGTAGGGCGGCAGGTCAATCCAGCCTTCGAGGATGAACTCTTCTTCCACGCGCGGGCTGCCGGGGAAGGCGATGCCGAACATCTCGCGCAGTTCGCGCTGGTAGGTGGCGGCGGTGGGCCAGAGTTCGTGGATGCTTTCCATGCTGGCGCCTTCACGGGGCAGCATCACGCGCAGGCCGATATCGCAAGGGATGGCGCGGTTGGAGAGCAGATAGGTGAGCTGGAACTGGCCGTCTTCGAGCCAGTCCACGGCGGTGAGTAGCACCAGGTGGGTGAACCCCTCCCGGTCGCGCAGATGCAGCAGCGTCGGCCGCAGATAGTCCGCCGGCACGGTGACGAAGCCCAGGTTGGGACGTTGCTCGGTGAGTTCGCCGAGGGGGAAGAGGGCCGTGAGACGGGTATGGAGGTCGCGTAGGGTCATGGTGGCTGCTACCAGTTGTAGTCCGGCATGTCCCAGTCGTGGATCACCTTCTTCTGGTTGGCCTTGTACCAGTCGAAGTTCTCCGCGTACTTGTTGGCCCCTTCACCCTTGCCGGCGCGGATGAGCTTCTTCATGTCCTGGAAGCCGGCCAGCAGGGCCTCGGGACGGGGCATGCAGCCGGCGATGTAGAGGTCCACCGGCAGGTAGTCGTCGAGGCGCTTGATGGTGTTGTAGGAATCCCAGTACATGCCGCCGTTGATGGTGCAGGAGCCGAGGCCGATCACGTACTTCGGGTTCTGCATCTGCTCGTAGGAGCGGATCGCCCGCTTCAGCGTCTTGGTCGAGAGATAGCCGGAGATGATGAACAGGTTGGCCTGGCGCGGCGTCGGCCGCCACTGGACGCCATAGCGGTAGGCGTCGAAGCGCGGGGTCATCAGTGGGCGCATTTCAATCGCGCCACAGCCGGTGCCAAAGCCGAGAATCCAGATCGACTCGGCGCGCGCCCAGTTGAACATATCCTCGACGATCTTGATGTAGGCGGCGGGCATCACCGTCGGCGGCGCTTCGCAGTAGTAGTCGCGCAGGGGCTCGACCTCGAATTCGACGCCGTCCGGCCCTTTCACCCAGCGTTTGAGCAGTTCTTCTTTCATTTCACCCTCACACCAGCACGATGGAAAGAACGCCCAGCGGCACGGCCCAGACCAGGAACCAGCGGATCGACTGTTCGACGCGGAAGCGCGGATGGCACACGCCGACGAAGACGGAAATCATATAAATCAGGAACACCTTGAGGAAGAACACCGGCCAGCTTGGCGCGCCGCCAAAGAAGAGGTTCATGTAGATGACGATCTTGGCGATGGGAAAAATCGCCCGATTGGTCTGCATCAAGGCCAGATAGGAGGAGTGGTATTCGGTGGGCGGCCCGATGGGAATTTCCTGCGGCGCCAGCACCACGTCGAAGGGCGGACGCATCATGGAGCCGAGGAAGGAGAGCATCGCCGCCGCCACCGCGAAGGGGTTGGTGAATACGGTCCAATACTGCATGCCGCCCTGTTGTGCAGCGACGATATCGGTGACCGACAGGGTCTGGTACTGGAGCGCCACCGAGAACACTGCGAGGGCGAAGGGTAGCTCGGACGTGCTGACCTGTTGCAGGCCGCGGGTGACGCCGATGGCGGCGTGGGGATGTCCGCTCTCTGCCGCGCCGAGGGCCATGCCCAGGGTGCCGAAGAAGACGAAGTACAGGGCGAGGATCAGGTCACCGGCGAAGGACAGGTTGGAGAACATTTCCGAGCCGTAAATGGTCGGTACGAACAGCAACAGGCCAACGCCGCCGGAGAGGCGGAACACCGGCCCCAGGTAGTACATGGTGCCGTGGGTGATGGAACTGCGCAGGCCGTAGTTCTTGATGAGGTCCACGTAGTTCTGGTAGATCGGAATGCCGCGCCGGCGCCCGACGCGGGCGCCGATCTTCTGCATGAAAGCGCCCAGCAGCATGCCGAAGTTCACGACGATGAACAGGGTCAGCAGCGAGTAGGGAATCTTGATCCAGTCGAAATCCATGGCTAGACCCCCATCCAGGAAAAGAACACGACGACGACAAAGCCGAGGAAGTGGAAGGCGTAGGTCTGGCCGTTGCCGTTATAGAGCCGTCGCGCCAGGTCGCCGCCGGTGTGGAGCAGGTCGGTCAGGGCGCCCCAGAAGCGGGTGGCGAAGGGCTGCACCAGGAAACCCAGGGCCTTGCGGTAGGGGGCGAAGAAGTTCCAGGCGAAATGGGTGGTCTCGGGGCGATAGGGGCGCTCGGCGGAATAGACGATGTTGAACTGCTTGACCATCTGCGCCTTGCGATTGACGAACAGCAGCCAGGCCAGCAGGGTGACGAAAATCACGCCGACGATAATCATGATCGCCGCCGGGTTCCAGTAACCGTAACTGCTGGTGATCTGGGTGCCGGTCCAGGTCAGGCCGCCTTCGGGGAAGAACTGGTTGAGATAGGCATCCACATGGCGCAGGGCGAGGCCGGGGACGACGGCGAACACCAGCAGCAGGCCGACATAGATCATCTGCGGCAGGACCACCCAGAACGGCGCTTCCTTGATGCGGCGGAACTCGTCCTTCAACTGGCCGAGGAAGATGGTGTGAATCAGGCGGAACAGGTAGAGGAAGGCCACCGGGCCGGCGAGGAAGATGATGACCATCGGCAGGCGCACATCGGAGGACATGATGGCGTTGTAGAAAATCCAGCGGCCGCCGAAACCGGAGAGGGGCGGTACGCCCGAGACGGCGATGATGCCGATCAGCACGGCGATGAAGGAGAGCGGCATGAGGCGGATCAGTCCGCCCATGCGGTACATCTCGCGGGTGCCGGTGCGCTTGGCAACGCCGCCGACGGAGAGGAAGAGCATGGACTTGTAGATGTAGTGATTGACGACGAACATCAGGGCCATCAGCCAGCCGAGGTGGTTCATCAGCGCCAGGCCGAACAGGGCATAGCCCATCTGGCCGATGGAGGAATAGGCCAGCAGGCGCTTGGCGTCTTCCTGGAAAATCGCCATCAGGTTGCCGAGCAGGGCGGTGAGGGCGGCGACCCAAAGCAGGACGTGGGTGAGTTCGATACCGTAAAGCTGCTGCTTGCCCATCAGTAGCAGCAGGACGATCAGGCCATACAGGCCGGCCTTGAGCAGGATGCCGGAAACCATGGGAGAAACATCGGTTTCGGCCTCGGCGTGGGCGCCGGGGAGCCAGATGTGGAGGCCGATGGCGGCGGTCTTGGTCATGAAGCCGATGGCGAGCAGGAGGAAGACCCAGGGGGCGATGGGAGCCGCCAGTTGGCTGATGGAGGCGACCTGGAATTCCGGATCGCCCTGGGCGGCGATGGCGAAGCCGGTGAGAATCAGGAAGGCGCCGCCGAGGGAGAACAGGATGTAGGACAGGGCGTGGGGTTCGGAGTGCTTGCCGCGCAGGATGAGGAAGTAGGAGCCGACGGTCAGCAGTTCCCAGGCGGCGAAGAAGCCGAAGGTGTCGGTGGCGCGAATCAGCATCACCAGACCGGCGTACATCAGCATCGCCGCCGGATAGAAGCCGACGCGGCGGCCATGGGCATCGTAGCTGGCCAGCAGGGTGACGGCGCCGCCAAGCAGGAAGATGACGGCGAAGATCAGGCGCAGGGGATCGTATTCAGACCAGGTGATGACGAAGAAGGCCACCATGCCGGCAATAGCCAGGGTGTTCTTCAGCCACGCCGGCAGCCAGTCCAGCAGCAGGAAGGCAAGGGCGAACAGCAGCGGCAGGGCCAGCAGCAGGTTGCCGCGCCCCGAAAGATCGCCCCAGAGATAGCCGATGGCCCAGCCGGCAAGGGCGGCGGCGAAGACGGCAATCAGCTTGTGGGGTGTGCAGGTGATGGCGGTCGCCGGCGGCTCGCGCTTGATGATGTAGCCGAACCAGCGGAACAGGTAGCCGGCCTCGGTGAGGGCGCCGAACAGGATCAGGGCGATGAGGGCGAAGCGGCCTTCGCCGGCGAGGAGGCGCACCAGTTCCCACTTGGCGTAGAAGCCGGGGAAGGGCGGCAGGCCGGTCAGCATGCAGATGAAGGTGACGAAGGCAAACACCAGCAGCGGGCGCTGGCGCAGGGCCGCCCAGGCCGTCAGTTCGCGCCCGGCGACGAGGCCGGAAAGCCAGTACAGACCGGCCTTGGCAATGGCGTGAGCCACCAGCAGGCCGAAGGCGATGAAGTGGGCATTCTCGCCAAGCACATCCTGCTGGCCGAGAACGGTGAGGATGAGGCCGATCTGGGCCACGGAGGAATAGCCGAGCAGACGCCGGTCATTGGACTGGGGCAGGGCGAGGATGTTGGCAGCGAGGAAGGTGACGATGCCGATGCCGCTGGCCACCGGCAGCCACTCGGGGCCGCCGATGAGCAGGAGCTTGTCCACCGCGTAGAGGGAGGCAGCACCGGCGGCGGCGGAGAAGATGGCGGAGAAAGCCGGATGGGCTGACTCGTAGATATCCAGCGCCCAGCCGTTGGCCGGGAAGGGCTTGAGCTCGGTGACAAGCGCGATGAACATGAAGAAGAAGGCGATCGAGCCGCCGCTGCGCAGGGCAAGGGTAGCGTTGGCCATGCCGTCGATATTCAGGGTGCCGGTGGCGTGGTAGGCGAAGATGATGCCGATCAGCAGAAACACCGAAATTACCTGGGACACCACGAGGTACTTGAAGCCGGCGGACAAGGCACGTTGGTCGTCGGAGAGCAGGATCAGCCCGGCGGTGGAAATGGCGGCCAGCTCGAAGAACACGAACAGGTTGAAGATGTCGCGGGTGAGGATGATGCCGGAGAGGGCCATGACGGCCACCAGCAGTACCGCCATGCCGCGACGGCCGAGGGCGAACAGAGCATCCTTCAGGTAGATGGCGGAAAGCAGGCCGGTCAGGTTTACCAGCAGGGTCAGGGCCGCCTCGGGGAGGGCCATGCGCAGGTTGATGGCAAACGGCGGCTCGGCGCCGGCGGTAAATATCTCCACGGCCGGCGCCTGGTCGCAGACGAAGGCTCCGAGCCAGGTGGCCGACACCCAGGTCATGAAAGCCAGGGCGGCGAGGGTGATGGCGTAGGCGAGGGTACGACGCTCTTCCTTGATGAAGCCGAGCAGGAAGGCGGCAGCCAGGGCGGCAGCGAGGATGAAAAGGGCGTTCACCATTTCAGCTCCGTGAATTGCCCAATGTCGAGGCTGTGCTTCTTCTCGTACAGCTTGTAGGCGTAGGCCAGCATCAGGGCGGTGACGCCGACGCCGATGACGATGGCGGTGAGCACCAGAGCCTGGGGCACCGGGTCGATGATGCGGGCGGCCGCCGTGGCGACGGGAACCGTGGCGTCGAGGATCGGCGCGGTGCGGCCGCGCATGTAGCCGATGGCTACGATGACCAGATTGACGCCGGAGTCGGCGACGGTGAAGGCGACGATCATGCGCAGGATGTTGCGGTTGGTCAGCGCGCCGTAAAAACCGATCAGGATCAGGAGGAAGCCGGTCGCCATTGCCAGATGGGCCATTACAGTTCCTCCGTCTCGGTCAGGCTGGCCAGCATCGAGGAGAACTCGGCGCCGACCTTGAGACCAATGAGTGAATAGATCAGCGGTATCGCGCCGGCCGAGGCCAGGGCGCCGAGTTCGCCCGTGGGCAGGAAACGGTTGTCGAGGAAGCCGCCGGCGAGGAACAGCCCCAGCAGGCCGATGGCGACATAGAGCAGGCCGGAAAGAGATTCCAGAGTGGAGATCAACCCGTGGCTGAAGTGCTTGAGGGGATCGGCGAGCAACAGCAGCAACATGCCCGAGGCAATCACCGCGCCGCCCTGGAAGCCGCCGCCGGGTGTGAGGTGGCCATTGACGAAGATATAGACGCCCAGCAGCATGATGAGGGGGGCAAGGAAGCGGCTGCCGGTAGTCAGGAGTTCGCCCACCGGTGTCAGGCCGCGCCGGGTGGCGGCGGCCTGCCGGCCCTGGGATAGCACCAGGCCGACAATGGCGGCGGCAAGAAAGAGAACAGTAACTTCGCCCAGCGTATCGAGGCCGCGATAGGTGACGACGATGGCGGTGACGATGTTGGCGGAGCCAATGTCCTGAGCCGTGTGGTCGGCGTAGTAGCGGGCGGTGGTGTTGAGTTCGGCATCCGGTTCGTAGCCGAGCAACAGCACGGCGAAGATGGCACCGATGGTCAGCAGCAGCACCAGGGCGATAAAGCGCTTAATCATGGTCGATCCCGCAGCCATCGTGTTCGCCCTTGCGCACCCGACCCAGCACGAAGAAGAAGAGGAAGGTGGTGAGTCCGCTGCCGATGGCGGCTTCAGTCATCGCCACGTCCGGCGAGGCCAGGATCAGGAACAGCACCGAGGCCACCAGACTGACGAGGCCGGCGGCGAGAAAGGCGATGGGAAGGCTCTTGCCCAAGATCGCCACGAAGGCGGCGCCAATCATGGCGATGCAGAGCACGATCGCCATGGTGAGCATCAACACGCTCATGGCTGCTCTCCCTGATCGTCTTGCAGTCGATCCACCGCTGTCAGCGGCGACTTTTCGGCGCCGCTGCGATGGGCGGCGCGGGCAAGTACCTGAGACGAGATCGGATTGGTGAACAGGATAAAAAGCCCGATCAACAGCAGTTTCAAGCCCCAGGCCGGTTGTAGGCAAGCGGCGCCGGCAAGGGTCAGCAGGGTGCCGAGGGTGGTGGCCTTGGTGCCGGCCTGGATGCGGTTGAAGACATCGGGCATGCGCACCAGCCCGAGGCCGCCGAGGAGCAGGAAGATCGCACCGGCGACGAGAAGGAGTCCGCCAAGCAGGCTGAGAGCGACTTCCATTACAAGCCCCGATCCAGATAGCGGGCGACCACGATCACCCCGAGGAAGGACAGCAAGGCATACACCAGCGCCACGTCCAGGTAGATGCCGCGTCCCTCGGCAAGGGCGGTGAAAATGATGCCGCTGACGGCGATGATGGTGAGGACATCGAAGGCGACAATGCGGTCTGCCACCGACGGCCCCTTGAGGAAACGGTAGAGGGCCAGCAAAAACGCTGCGCCGACGATCAATGCCGCCAGCGTGACCAGGACTTCAACCATACATCACCTCAAGATACTGCTCGAAGCCGGCGACGATACTGGCGGTGGCGACGTCGATATCGGCGGAGTCCACCGTGACCCAGTGGATGTAGAGCCACTCGCCCTCCAGGTCTACCGTGAGGGTGCCAGGGGTGAGAGTGATCGAGTTAGCCAGCAGCAACCGCCCCATACGGCTCTTCAACTTGGTTCGCACCTTGACGATGCCGGGATTCAGGGGCAGGGCGGGGGAGAGGACGATGCGGGCAAGATTGAGGTTGGACTTGACCAGTTCCTTGATGAAGAAGAAGACGTAGGCGATGGCGGTAATGAATGCACGGGGCGTGGCGCGGAATTCGGAAAACACCGCGAGGCCGTGACGAAACAGGAGTGAAATCACCAACGCGGCAACGACGCCGACCAGGAGGACATCCGGGGCCAGGGAGCCGTTCAGCAACACCCAGAACAGGAACAGGGTGGTGAACAGAACAATTTGGCTGCGCAGGTTTGCCATCACTGCGCCACCCGTCGAAAACCGCCTGTCAGCTCTAGTGGCTTTGCGCAGGTTGCCACGAGGTGCTTTGCGGATGCAGTAATTAAGTCCATGCGCACATTCTAATGCTGCAATGCGGCAGCAGTGTTGCAGCGCCATTGACGTAGATCAACGGAATCCTAGAAAGCCGCCCAACCAATGCTGAAGCGGGGTGCGGGGAGGATGCCGGCAAGCGAATAACCCGTTTAGCGGTATGGGCGTTATGCCGATCCGTCACCCTTGAGCAGGCTCTTGAGGTTGGCGAATGGCGAATGGGTGGCGACCTTGTCGTGCTTTTGTGATGACGCGTTGCCGCCGCCAGCGGCTTCCAGTTGCCGCTGGTGCTCGTTGTCGTGGCAGTAGAGGCAGAGCAGTTCCCAGTTGCTGCCGTCCGGCGGATTGTTGTCGTGATTGTGGTCACGATGATGGACGGTGAGTTCCCGCAGGTTGGCGCGGGTGAACTCTCTGGCGCAACGGCCACAGACCCAGGGATAAATCTTCAGCGCCCGTTCCCGGTAGGACTCCTCTCGCTCGGCGCTGGCGCGGCGCGCCTCGGCAACTATGCGGTCGAGTCGGTCGGAATTTGCCATGACCAAGCCTCAGAGCGGTGGAACAGACATCTCGCCAAGCAGGATATCCTGGGCGCAAACCCTCACCCGTTTGCTCGGCTTGATCTGGTATTGGCCATCGGCATCCATTTCCCAGGCCTGACGGTTGTCGGCCAGGTAGGACTTGAGGCCCTCCTTGATGGCGCGGCGCTTGAGCTTGGCATCCAGCAGCGGGAAGCAGGTCTCGATGCGACGGAAGAAGTTGCGCTCCATCCAGTCGGCACTGCCGAGATAGAGTTTTTCCTCGCCATTGGCCCAGAAGTAGTAAATGCGATGGTGTTCGAGGAAGCGGCCGATCACCGAACGCACCCGGATGTTGTCGGACAGCCCCTTGACGCCGGGACGCAAGACGCAGACGCCACGCACAATGAGGTCGACCTGGACGCCGGCCTGGCTGGCTTCGTAGAGGGCCTCGATGATTTCCGGCTCCACCAGGGAATTCATCTTGGCGATGATGTGAGCCTTGTGGCCGGCGCGGGCATTTTCGGTCTCGGCCTGGATCGAAGCCAGCATGTTGGGGTGAAGGGTGAAGGGCGCTTGCCACAGGTGCTTGAGGGCGGCAGCCTTGCCTAGGCCGGTGAGTTGCTTGAAGACTTCGTTGACGTCGGCGCCGATTTCCTCGTTGCAGGTCATGAGGCCGAAGTCGGTGTAGAAGCGGGTGGTGCGCGGATGATAGTTGCCGGTGCCCAGATGCACATAGCGGCGGAAACCACCGCCCTTGTCGCTCTCTTCGCGCCGCAGCACCATCAACATCTTGGCGTGGGTCTTGTAGCCGAACACGCCATACACCACATGGGCGCCAACCTCTTCGAGGCGGGCAGCGATGTTGAGGTTGGCTTCCTCGTCGAAGCGCGCCATGAGTTCCACCACCACGGTGACTTCCTTGCCCTTCTGGGCGGCGCGCAGCAGGTGTTCCATGAGCACGGAGTCGGTGCCGGTGCGATAGACGGTCATTTTGATCGCCACCACCTGGGGATCGTCGGCGGCCTGTTCCAGTAGCTGGATCACAGGGGCGAAGGACTGGAAGGGGTGGTGCAGCAGGATGTCCTGCTTGCGCATGGCGGTGAAAATATCGAAGCGCTTGGTCAATAGCTTGGGCAAACCCGGCACAAAGGGCGGGAACATGAGATCGGGGCGATTCACCTTGTCCGGCACCGATATCAGGCGCACCAGATTGACAATGCCGGGGACGCGGTAAACGTCCGTGCGGTCGAGGTTGAACTGCTGCATGAGGAAATCGGTCATGATTTCCGAGCAGTTGTCGGCGACTTCGAGGCGCACGGCGTCGCCGAAGTGACGCTGGGGTAGTTCGCCCTGGAGGGCGGTGCGCAGGTTTTTGACTTCTTCGTCGTCCACCCAGAGATCGGAGTTGCGCGTGGCGCGGAACTGGTAGCAGCCATGGACGGTCATGCCGGCAAAGAGTTCGCCCACATGCTGGTGCATGATCGAGGAAAGGAAGACGAAGCCGTAATCGAGGCCCGTGAGTTCCTTTGGTAACTGGATCACGCGCGGCAGGGCGCGCGGCGCCTGGACGATGGCGGCGCCGCCATTGCGACCGAAGGCATCGGTGCCTTCCAGTTCGACGGCAAAATTCAGGCTCTTGTTGAGCACCCGGGGGAAGGGGTGGGCCGGGTCAAGACCGATCGGCGTCAGCACCGGCATGACTTCGCGGAAAAAGAATCCCTTGATCCATTCCTGCTGTTCCAGCGTCCACAAGCCGCGACGGATGAAGGCGATGCCTTCCTTTTCCAGGGCCGGGAGGATGACGTCGTTGAGCAGGGCGTACTGCTCGGCGATCAGGGTGTGGGCTTCGAGGGTAACGCGCCGCAGTACCTCGGTCGGCTGGAGGCCGTCCGGCCCGGTGCTGTGGCTGCCGAGCTTGATCTGTTCCTTGAGGCCGGCGACACGGATCTCGAAGAACTCATCCATGTTCGACGAGACGATACACAGGAAGCGCAGTCGTTCCAGCAGTGGCACCCGGTCATCGGCCGCCTGGGCGAGAACCCGGCGGTTGAAGGCAAGGAGGGATAGTTCGCGGTTGAGGAAGTGATCCGGGGGGGAGGCGTGTTGGCTCATCGGCGTTCGCTGGATGGGGGCTTGGGACGGAAGCGGAATTTATTTTATGTCAGTCACGTTACACCGGCATTACATGGAAAACAATGGGATATCAGCGGTTGATCGCTTTACGCTGAAGGCCGGATGACGCGGCAAACCCCGGTGCTAGAATCCACCGCCTTATGGCCTACGACCTCCTCGCTGCCGTTGATTTGGGTTCCAACAGCTTTCGTCTCCAGGTGGGGCGGATCGTCGGCAACCAGATCTATCCTCTCGATGGCCTCAAGGAGCCGGTGCGCCTCGCAGCTGGCCTGACGTCCGACCGGACTCTCGATGGCGCCTCTCAACTGCGGGGGCTGGAAGCTCTGGCCCGCTTTGGCGAGCGGCTGCGGGGTTTTGCCCCGGAAGCGGTGCGCGCCGTGGCCACCAATACCCTGCGGGTGGCGAAGAACGGGGCTGAGTTTCTGGCCGAAGCCGAGGCGGCGCTGGGGTTTCCGATTGAAGTCATCGCCGGTCGCGAGGAAGCGCGCCTGATCTATCTCGGCGTGGCCCATACCCTGCCGAATCCGCGCACCCGGCAACTGGTGGTGGACATCGGCGGCGGTTCCACCGAATTCATCATCGGCCAAAATTTCAAGCCCTTGCAGCTGGAGTCCCTCTACATGGGGTGCGTCAGTTTCTCGATGCGCTACTTTCCCGAGGGTCACGTGGACAAGCGTTCCTTCAAGGAGGCGGAACTGGCGGCCCGCAGTGAGCTGCAGGCGATCGAACACGCCTACCGGGAAACCGGCTGGGAGGAGGCGGTGGGGTCTTCGGGCACGGCGAAGGCAATTGTTGATCTGCTCGAACTGAATGGGTTCTCGAAGCAGGGCATTACCCGCGACGGGCTGGATACCCTAAAGAATCATCTGATTCGTGCCGGTTCGGCCGAGAACCTGCCGCTTCAGGGCCTGCGCGCCGACCGCATCCACGTGCTGCCGGGCGGCTTGGCGATCATGTCGGCGGTGTTCAAGGAGTTCGGCCTCGAATCCATGACGTTTTCCGAGGGGGCGCTGCGCCTCGGGGTTCTCTATGACCTTTTCGGTCGCCACCATCATGACGACCTGCGTGAGGCTACCGTCGGCCAGTTCATGCGCCGCTACGAAGTGGACCGGCGCCAGGCGGCGCGGGTGGCGCAAACCGCCCAGAGTCTGCTGAACCAGATTTGTCCCGAAACCCAGGACCCGGAGCACACGGATGCCCAGTTTCAGGTCTGGGCGGCACGGCTTCACGAGGTGGGCATCTCCATCGCCCATTCCAGCTACCACAAGCATTCCGCCTACATTCTGGCCAATGCCGACATGCCCGGATTCTCCAAACGCGACCAGGGGCGGCTGTCGCGCATCGTCCTCGCCCAGCGCGGCAAGCTGGAGCGGGTGTTGCCGGTGACGCGGGAGGTTCGCGACTGGCAACTGATCTTCTGTCTGCGCATCGCAGCCCTGCTGCACCGGGCGCGCGACGATGAGCCCTTGCCGAGAATCGACGCCGGGTTTTCCGAGAAGGGCTATCAGCTAACTGTCGAGGAGTCCTGGATTTCGGCATCGCCCCTGACGGCGGCAGCCCTGGAAGAGGAAAAACGGCAATGGGACCTGCTCGGCATGCCCCTGCGACTTCGTATGAGAAAGAAGGCGTAAAGAAGCCCTGAGCCGCGCCGGCCCGGCCCGGCTATAATCGCCGGGCATTCTCCAACGGCCCCTCTCCCGACATGTCTGAAGCCCGCATTGATGTGCAGTCACTCGACGATGGCGGGCGCAATGTCTCTCTTTCCGGGCGTTGGACGCTGGTGCAACTGGCCCACCGTTCCGAGGCACTGATTGCCCAGTTGCGCGAACTGGCAGCCCATCCCAATGTGAGCTGGAACTTTACCGAGGTCAGGGCCCTCGACAGCGCCGGCGCCATGCTGCTGTGGCGCGCCTGGGATCGCACCATGCCGGAAATCCTTCTGGCCCGCCCCGAGCACCTGCGCATCCTGGAGCGCATCGCCGCCGCTGACGAGCACCAGCCTCCTGCCGTGGTGCCCAAGTCCCCCTTTGAGTGGGTCATGGTGATTGGTCGCAACGCGATCGGTTTCTGGAACCAGCTGGTGGATTTTGCCGTGCTGATCGGCCAGATGCTGCTCTGCGTGGTTCATCTGGTGCGTACCCCCAAAGACCTGCCAAAGCGGGAATTCTCGGCCAATCTCTACAAAAGCGGCGTCCTCGCCATGCCGGTTTCGGCCCTGGTCGGCTTTCTCATCGGCGTCGTGCTGTCCTATCTGTCGGCCCTGCAATTACGCCAGTTCGGCGCCGACATCTTCATCGTCAATATCCTGGGCATGGGCATCATCCGGGAACTCGGGCCGGTGCTGGTGGCAGTGCTGGTGGCCGGACGTTCCGGCTCGGCCATGACGGCCCAGCTTGGCGTGATGCGGGTGACCGAGGAAATTGACGCCCTCTCCACTATGGGCGTTTCCCGCTCTCTGCGCCTGGTGTTTCCAAAGGTCACCGCCCTCGCCGTGGCCATGCCTTTGCTGGTGTTATGGACCACCACCATCGCCCTCATCGGCGGCATGGTGTCGGCGCAGATTCAGCTCGACATCTCCTATGCCTTCTTCTTCCAGCAGTTGCCCAAGGCCGTGCCCATGGCCAACCTGATTATCGGTCTCGTCAAAGGCATTGCCTTCGGCATCATGATCGCCCTGGTGGCCTGCCATTTCGGCCTGCGGGTGCGTCCCAACACCGAGAGCCTGTCGGCCAACACCACGGCAGCCGTGGTAACCGCCATCACCGCCGTGATCCTGCTTGACTCCGTATTCGCCATCGCCACCAGCAGCATCGGTATTCCGCAATGACCACCCCGGCCATTTCCGTCCGCGACCTCCATACACGCTTCGGCGAGGTATGGATACACAAGGGGGTCTCCCTCGACATCGCGCCGGGGGAGATGGTCTCCCTGGTAGGCGGCTCGGGCAGCGGCAAGACCACTCTGCTGCGGCAGATGATCGGCCTGCTGACGCCCACCAAGGGAGAAATCCTGATCTTCGGACAGCCCTTGTTCTGCGGCAGTGTCGAGAAGGAGAGGGCGCTGCGGCAGCGCTTCGGCGTCCTGTTTCAGCAGGGGGCGCTGTTTTCCGCCTTCAATGTGTACGACAACATCGCCTTTCCCCTGCGTGAACTTCAGGCTTTCGATGAGGACGTGATTCACGATTTGGTGCTGCTTAAGCTGGCCATGGTCGAGCTGTTGCCGCGCCATGGCCAGTTGATGCCGTCGGAACTCTCCGGCGGCATGATCAAGCGCGTCGCCCTGGCCCGCGCCCTGGCCCTGGAGCCGGAACTGCTGCTGCTTGACGAGCCCACCGCCGGCCTCGATCCCGACCGTTCCGACAGCTTTGTGCGCCTGGTCCGTACCCTGGGCGAGGAACTCGGACTGACCGTGGTTCTGGTGACCCACGATCTCGATACCCTGGCGGCGCTATCCACCAAGGTGGCGGTGCTGGCCGAACAGCGCATCCTCGCCTACGACACGGTGGAAGAAATCATCCGCGTCGATCACCCCTTCATTCGCAACTTCTTCCTCTCCGAACGCAGCGCCCGTGCGCTGCAGAACGTGCAATTCCGTCGATAGGGAAATCATGGAAAACCGCTCCCACGCCCTTGCCGCCGGTATCTTCGTGATACTGCTCGGCCTTGCCTCGGCCCTGGCCGTGTTCTACCTCAGCGGCAAGCGTGACATCTCCCGCTACTACATTCTCGAAACCAAGCGCAACGTCACCGGCCTCAACGTCCAGGCACAGGTGCGCTATCGCGGCATCCGTGCCGGCAAGGTGGAAAGCATCGACGTGGACGACAACGATCCGCGCCTGATTCTGGTCAAGATCAGTGTCGATCAGCAATACAAACTCACCAAGGGCACCACCGCCCAGCTCGATAGTCAGGGCATTACCGGCCTCGCCTACATCAAGCTGGAAGACCCGGGCACCAATATGGAACTGCTCGAACTCAATGATGACAAGCCGCCGCGCATTGCCCTCAAGGCCGCCATGCTCGATACCCTCGGTGAGTCCGCCGGCGATATCGTCAGTCAGATCGGCGCCGTCTCGGCGCGGTTGAATACCCTGTTCGACGACAAGAACACCAAGAATCTCTCCAAAACCCTGGAGAACATCGCCGCTGCCTCCGAGGGCATGAAGCAACTGCCGGAAATCATGGCAGCCATGAAGGAGGCCTTGTCCGACACCAACATCAAGCGCATGAACTCGATACTCGGTCATCTCGAAAAGACCATGGGCGAAGCCGCGCCCCTGACCGGCGAAATGCGCGACATGGTGAAATCCATGACATCCCTCTCGAAACGGGTCGACCAACTGGCCATCGACGCCGGCCCCGAACTCACCACCAAGACCCTGCCACGCGCCAATGCCCTGATGCAGGAACTGACGGGCAATGCGCGCCAGATGTCGCGCATCCTGGAAACCCTCGATGACAACCCCCAATCCCTGATCTTCGGCAATGGCCCGGCGCGGCCCGGCCCCGGCGAGAAGGGTTTCGCCGCCCCTAAACCCTGAGGAATGACCATGGCTCCGAAACTATTTCTTTCCTTTCTGGCCGCCGGGCTGCTGCTTTCCGGTTGCGTGGGCAATGTGCGCCAGGGCGACGTCGCCCGCTACGATCTTGGCGAAGTACCGTTTGAGTGGCGTGATCCGGGTTTCCCGGTTCAGGGGGTAAGCGTCCAGGCCCCGTCCTGGCTTGGCACCACGGCCATGCATTACCGTCTTGCCTATGCCGAGGCGGCCCGACGCGAAACCTATGCGGAAAGTCGCTGGATCGCGGCTCCCGGCCAGTTGCTCGAAACGGCCCTCAATCGTCGCATTGGCGCCAGCCTTTCCCTCGGCTGTCGAGTTTCCCTGGAACTGGATGAGTGGGTGCAGCAGTTTGATAGTCCGCAATCCAGCCGCACCCGCCTGCAAGTTCGCGCCGCACTCCTGCCCGCCCACGGCGACGGGGCGTTAGCACGTCAGGTGTTTAATGTTGATGCGCCGGCATCGAGTGCCGATGCATCCGGCGGCGTGAAGGCCGCCAACACTGCGGTGACCATCCTGGCCGGAGAGCTGGGGGGGTGGCTGGAAAAGGTTCACAAGGCCTCACCCGCCTTTGTTGGTCGTTGTAAAAACTAAAAACTACATTATGGGAGCAACAGCATATGAGCAATCCTTACGCGATAGGACTTGATCCGAATCCAGCCAACTACGTCCCCCTGACGCCGCTTTCCTTCCTTGATCGGACCGCCTACATCTACCCGGGCCGCGTCTCGGTGATTCACGGCAGCCGTCGTTACACTTGGAAGGAAACCTATGCCCGCTGTCGCCGCCTGGCTTCGGCCCTGGTGGACAAAGGGCTGGGCCTGGGCGACACCGTGGCGGTGATGTTGAATAACACCCCGGAGATGTTCGAGTGCCACTTCGGAGTTCCCTTGAGCGGCGCTGTGCTCAACACCCTGAACACCCGTCTCGATGCCGAATCCATCGCCTTCATGGTGAATCACGGCGAGGCCAAGGTGCTGATTACCGATCGCGAATATTCGGCCATTGTCGCCAAGGCGCTGCCCCTGCTCGGTCGCGAGATACTCGTCATCAATGTGGATGATCCGGAATACACCGGGCCCGGTGAGCGCATCGGCAACGTCGAATACGAAGACTTCATCGCCGGCGGCAATCCCGGCTTTGCCTGGAAGGGGCCGGAGAACGAGTGGGACGCCATTTCCCTCAACTACACCTCCGGCACCACCGGCAACCCCAAGGGCGTCGTCTATCATCATCGCGGCGCTTACCTCAATGCCTTGTCCAACATCGTTTCCTGGGGCATGCCCCATCATTCGGTGTATCTGTGGACCCTGCCGATGTTCCACTGCAATGGCTGGTGCTTCCCGTGGACCATGGCTGCCAATGCCGGCACCAACGTTTGCCTGCGGCGCGTGGACGCCAAGCTGATTCTGGAGTCGATCCGCGAGAACGGCGTCACCCACTACTGCGGTGCTCCCATCGTCCACAGCATGATCGCCAACGCCCCGGCCGAATGGCGCGAGGGCATCACGCAGAAAGTCTCCGGGCTGATTGCCGCCGCGCCGCCTCCGGCCTCGGTGATCGAGGGCATGCAGCAGATTGGCTTCGACATCACCCATGTCTATGGCCTCACCGAAACCTACGGTCCCGCCTCCGTCTGCGCCAAACATACCGAGTGGGACGCCATGCCCATCGACGAACAGGTGCGCCTGAATGGCCGCCAGGGAGTGCGCTATCACTGCCAGGAAGGCATCACGGTTCTGGATTCGGAAACCATGGCGCCCGTGCCCTGGGACAATGAAACCATGGGCGAGATCATGTTCCGGGGCAATCTGGTCATGAAGGGCTATCTCAAGAATCCCAAGGCCACCGAGGAGTCCTTCCGCGGCGGCTGGTATCACACCGGCGATTTGGCGGTGATGCAGCCCGACGGCTATGTGAAGATCAAGGATCGCTCCAAGGACATCATTATTTCCGGCGGCGAAAACATTTCCTCGGTAGAGGTGGAGGACATCCTCTATCGTCATCCGGCGGTGATGGCGGCCGCCGTGGTCGCCAGCCCCGATCCGAAATGGGGCGAGGTGCCCTGGGCTTATCTGGAACTCAAGGAAGGCGCGACTCTCACCGAAGACGAGATGAAGACCTTCTGCCGCGAGCGCATGGCACACTTCAAGGTGCCAAAGAAATTCGTCTTTACCGCCGTGCCGAAAACCTCCACGGGCAAGATACAGAAGTACGTACTGAGGGAACAGGCCAAGTCCGCCCAGGCCATCGAATAATCCAGGAGGAGACCCATCCATGAACGCCGTACCCCCGACCAGTAACGAAGCCATCCTCCTGCGCCAGGACGAGGGTGGCGTTTGCACCCTGACCCTCAATCGCCCCGGTCAGTTCAATTCCCTGTCCGAGGAAATGCTCGCGGAGCTTCAGGTCGCCTTGGAAGCGATTGCAACGGATGCCTCCGTGCGGGTGGTGGTGATTGCCGGCGCCGGCAAGGCGTTTTGCGCTGGTCACGACCTCAAGCAGATGCGCGCCAATCACAGCAAAGACTACATGCAGGCCCTGTTCAACCAGTGTGGCAAGGTGATGATGACCATCAATCGCCTGCCGCAGCCGGTGGTGGCGCGCATCCACGGCATTGCCACGGCGGCGGGGTGTCAGCTGGTGGCCATGTGCGATCTGGCAGTGGCGTCCGATGTGGCGCGGTTTGCCGTCTCGGGCATCAACGTCGGACTGTTCTGCGCCACGCCCTCGGTGGCCCTGGCGCGCAACATGGGGCGCAAGCCGGCCCTGGAAATGCTGCTGACCGGGGATTTCATCGACGCGGCGGAAGCGCTGCGGCGGGGATTGGTGAACCGCGTCGTGCCCCTTGATCAGTTGGATGCCGAGGTGAAGAAACTGACGGATTCCATCTGCGCCAAGTCGGCGGCGGCGGTGGCCATGGGCAAGCAGATGTTCTATCGCCAGTTGGAGATGGGCTTCGACGGAGCCTATCAGTTGGCGGCGGAAACCATGGCCTGCAACATGATGACCGAGGATGCCGCCGAAGGCATCGACGCCTTTATGCAGAAGCGTCCGCCGGCCTGGAAGGGGCGCTGATAAGGTCGGCGATCCAGGGCTTGTGGCGCGCCACTTCGGTGTCGAAGCCCTCGCAGCGCATCAGCGAAAAGCCGAAGACGTAGGCGTAAAGCAGCACACTGCGGGCCGAGGCCTCCTCTTCGGAGTGGCCGAGGGCGATAAACAGTCGGTGGGTGCAGGCCAGGCGCTCGGCATCCACGTCCTGTACCACGGCGGCGGCGCGCTCATCGCGACGCGCCCAGTCGCGCACCGCCAGTTCGATCGGAATCCCCTTGCGGTTTTTCACGCTCGAATAGACGTCGATGGTATGGAGCAGGGCACCTAGTTCCTCGCCGGGCTGGGCACGGGTCTGCTTGCGGATGTCGCTGATGCGACCCTCCTTCCAGGCATCGAGCACGGCGTCGAAGAGGTCGCGCCGGTCCTTGAAGTGCCAGTAGAAGCTGCCCTTGGTGACTTTGAGCCGCTTGGCCAGCACTTCCACGCGCAAACCGGCGAGGCCGTCGTCGGCCAAGACGGCGAGGGCGCCCTTGACCCAGGCATCGCGGTCCAGGCTGGCGGCTCGGGGGGCGCGGGCGGGGCGGGAGGAGGGGACGGGTGTTTTTTCCATACGGTGCAGTATTGAAACACAAAACGGTTTGCGATAGGATGCTGTCTTCCATACGAATCCGTATGGCTTGAATGCCGATAAACTAACCGAAACTACAAGGAGGCGCCGGGTGAAAGTTCTCGTTCCCGTAAAGCGGGTGATCGACTACAACGTCAAGGTGCGGGTCAAAGCCGACGGCACGGGCGTTGATCTCGCCAACGTCAAGATGTCCATGAATCCCTTCGACGAAATCGCCATCGAAGAGGCGGTGCGGCTGCGTGAAGCCGGCGTGGCCACCGAAGTCGTGGCCGTAAGTTGTGGCCTGACGGCCTGCCAGGAAACCCTGCGCACCGCCATGGCGATCGGCGCTGACCGCGCCATCCTGGTGGAGTCCGACGCCGACCTGCAACCCCTGGCCGTGGCAAAGCTGCTCAAGGCGCTGGTGGAGAAGGAAGCGCCGCAACTCGTCATTCTCGGCAAGCAGGCCATCGACGACGATGCCAACCAGACCGGTCAGATGCTCGCCGCCCTGCTGGGTTGGCCCCAGGCGACCTTTGCCTCCAAGGTGGTGATCGCCGATGGCAAGGCCACGGTGACGCGCGAAGTCGATGGCGGTCTCGAAACCCTGGCGCTCACGCTGCCGGCGGTGGTGACCACCGATCTGCGCCTCAACGAGCCGCGCTACGCAACGCTGCCGAACATCATGAAGGCGAAGAAAAAGCCCCTCGATACGGTGAAGCCCGCCGATCTGGGCGTCGATGTCGCGCCGCGACTGACGACCCTGAAAGTGG